>ENA-ORXR01000017-ORXR01000017.1-marine-metagenome-genome-assembly--contig:-NODE-17-length-284931-cov-11.239287_pt1 | contig 284931 bp, 236 predicted proteins | sample MGYA00237866_ERZ511479 | MGnify/ENA metagenome assembly ERZ511479 | reverse complement strand
GGATAAATTATGTGCTTATTTCGATTGGATGTTCGATAATTCACTTAGTGGCGATGTTATAAATGCATTTGTTGCAAATTTGTTTTCTCCTTCAAAGCCAAACAACATTCTAAAGAATATTAATTCCAACGATGCGAACAAGGTTTTCCGAGCTGTAGAAAATGCAGCGTGGGATATAGTTCATATAGATTTCCTGTTGAGATTACATCGGAAATCGAATAGAAAAATTATTTGGTTTTTGGCCACTAGAGATAAGAAGCTGAGGGAGCTTGCCCGGCAGATACTATCAATCAACTCAAGAGCGGAGATCGAGGCGAATTTATTATCGCCATACCCCGCATCGGCGATTCAGATATTTGATGATTTTCAAGCGAAAATTCAATCAAGATCTGACTCAATTGGGCACGTGAAAAACGTAGAAGCCCAATTCGACAACACGGTAAAAGCGTTAAAAAATGAGCTAACTTCCCTGTTAGCCTAAGTGACAATTCCGCTGAATGACATTTTCGTTGTATTGCAAATGTCAGCGGTTACAACTGAACAACATTGTCACCAGCCTGCACAGCCTCGGCGATCTGCCCTTGCTTTACCACCCATGCTCCAATTTTCTGTGCAGCATCCAATAGTGCGGCTGGATCTGGGTTGTTAGCGTAGCTCTGCCCATGCACGTCGCTGGGTAAGTGATTAAGTAGTTGCCTACGCTGGTCACCGTCAACACCTACAGTCTGAGCAATGTCATCAAATGTTCGACGTAAACAGTGTGGGTGTATATGAATTTTCAATGACTTTTCAAGCTTTCTAAGTACCGAACGATTTTCTCTAAGATACCCTGTTTTTCCAGTAACGGAAGGAAAGACGTAGCCCGATTTCTTTCGATATATAAAGCGGCGCTCTAACACGGTGCGTAGCAAATCATTTATAGGTAGATTTATTGGGTTGTGGTTCTTCGTCACATCAAAGTGAAAGTAGGGAGTGTCTGCGTCTAAGAAAACTCGGTTCCACTTGAGTTGGCTGGTTTCTCCCTTTCTGGCTCCCGTTAGCAGCATGAATGCAACCTGATCGCTGCTGGTGCAAGTGGACGGTAGGTTTTTATCTGGATTACTTAGCTTCTCCAACTCCAACCATAAATGCCCAATTTTGGTTTTGGCAACCCGCGTCGTTCGTGGCTTCTCCGGATTCCAGTTGACCAACCCACCGTTTCGCAGCATTTGGGTGACAGGGTTAATTGGGAGTATCGAATAAGTTCCTTCGTCGGTGGCGCTTTTCTCGCGAGCCCAGTTCAACAAAGCACGTAAATAACGAAACGACTGATTAGCTCGGACAGGAGCTGTTTTGGATAATTGCCGAAATTTCTTGATGCAAGCATCTCGGCTTATGGAAGCTACCGGCTTATCTGCCCATTCGACAAAAATGACTTCTACGCTGTACCGGTAGTCTGCAATAGATCCTGGTCTCAGCGCCCCGTGCTTAGTACGCTTATTGGCTACATAATCCTCCATTACCTCTCGTAAGGTCTCCGACTGAGATTTACGTTTTTGTTTCTCGGCTATCGGGTCCTTACCATCGTACATTTCCAGTAACTTTGTTTGCGCGCGTCGTCTGGCTTCGTCGGCTGGAATTAGTGATACTTTGCCGATGGTTGCTCTGCGGGTTTTTCCGTTGACGCGGCCTTGAACAATCCAGCTCCTACTGCCAGTGGATGTAATTCTGACTCCAAAGCCTGCGGTCTGGCTGCACCAGTGAAGTGCTTGGTGTTCGTTGGGTAGCGGTAAGGCTCTGACCTTCGTACTGGTCAGTTTGAATTTCGGGTTTACAATGGCCATGTCGGCGGGATCTCCTAAGTGAACGTCGAACACGCGGTCGGGACTGTTCCAGCAGTCGTCGGCCGCACTTGGTTACACGAGCGTCAAGTAATCACCGTGTAAGCAGATAGTAAGCAATGTGGAGAGAAACTAACACAACTAAGTAGAAGTGAGAAAGGTGGCAAGTCTATGAAATTGTTAAGGAAATGAAGTGCATAGAACCACATAGAAATGGATAGAAAAACTTATGTCGTATCTTTTAATCAGGTGGTCGCAGGTTCGAATCCTGCACGCCCCACCATTTAAAATAGATCTATTCTCTTGCAAGCAATTCGCACGAAGCGTAAGTTGCGGCAGATTCGAACCGCGCTGGTTCGCAAATCGCGCGAGCGATTTTCAACAAGCGGGCTTGGCCGCGCAGCCCCGAAAGGGGTCAGATAGCCCCTAGGCTATCTGATTAATCCTGCACGCCCCACCATCCATACAGTGTTTAAACCACATCTCCCCTATCCCATTGATGCTTTTTTTGATTTAGGTTTGTAATAAAGAGCCCCTGGCACATGCTTGGGAAATATTCAGCGCTGTTCCAGCATTTCAATCTCCACAAACGCACACTCAAAATCATTGCCGTTGATCACATCGTGCCGTACGCCAAGGTCTCGATAGTATGGAATGCCATTTTGAAGTTGAGCTGTGCTTCTTGAGCCATCAGGATGATCGATTTCTAAAATGCCGTCGAACAACGGTACAACAACGTAATTATATTCGTGGGTGTGCCAGCCAGTGTTGTCACCTTTTTTTGAAAACCGCCACTCTGTTACTCGCACGTTCTCGTTTTCTATGAATACCGTTGGCTTTGCATTTCCGGTCGTGTCTTGGGTGCACATTGATCAATAAGGCTTCAAGTTATAACGCTTCGCCGTTAATGTTCTTCATGACGATTTGCATTTGATCGGCAGAGTTTGGTATGCCATCACCGAAGTCGATATCACGAGTTAATGTTACTGGTTCAATAATTGAAATATAGTATCGGCCATTAGCGCTTTGAGTGACGTTAGCTGTGCCGGTTGAGGCCAGGGTACTCCATCTGGTGGCAACCGGTGGTTCCGTGTTGTTTAGTCCGACGTTAACGTTCAACGATAGGGCGGCACTGCCAGTATTCGCTGCGCTCATTACGCCATCAGTATCAGCTAACGCATAAATCCCATCACCCAAATCCGTCATGGTAATAATTAAGCCTGCGCCAGAGTAAAAGCCAAGCGCTTCATTTTGTTCCAGGGTTGATGCGATAACGATCATAGTGTTGTTATCGCCCAGGTGTTGACTGGAAGTTTCTGCTTGGTAGGTATAGGGCCCGAGTAACCAGGCATTGTCGTCAAGCTGGTTTGCACTTGACGAATTCACTTGTGCAACTTCATCCGATTGAATGGTACTAGCGTTGGTGGATTGATCATCCGACCCTCTGTTACCAGAGCTGCATGCGGATACGCTTAACAACAAAAATAAAAAGCTAAACCAACCCATGTTATAACCGTAGTTGGAGTTAGTAATTTGACGCATGAATGTGACCTTGTTCTTAAGCGGCCGACATAGTCGCACAGTCGTCGTTCAAATCAAACAGCTAAATTCAGGTTTTACTTCTCGTTAGTTTTGCAACGACAAACCAATGAAATGAATAACAAGCTTATGGACAAATAAAGAAGGTTAAGGTTTTTAATTTTGACCATAAATGTTTAGGCAAGTTTGCGTTGATGCTTTACATAACACCGAAAGGTGTTATAACGTGTTTAATAATTAAGGAAAAAGCGATGCCACTGTCGGTTAAAAAAAGATGCCAAAATGTTTTGCGAAGCAGTGTTTAGGGTTGAAGTCTTGAGTGATGATATACAGCAAGCCTTCAGAGCATTAAGTGACCCAACAAGGCGACAGATTCTGCAGCAGCTTTGTAAAGAAGAATTGTCGATAACTGAAGTGGTTGAGCAGTTTGATTTAACTCGCACGGCCGTGCGTAAACACTTGACCATTCTTGAAGAGGGACAGTTGATTGTCGTTATACCAAAAGGCAAAGAACGTATTAGCCGATTAAACCCGGTTGGCTTAAAAAAAACCGCTGATTGGTTTGGCTATTTTGATCAATATTGGGACACCGCTTTGAGCTCATTGAAAAATGCGGTCGAAGCAAATACACCGAAAAATAAACGTAAGGATAAAAAATGAGTGCAACGACTATTAACAAGTCCATTTTTATTGGTGCATCCCGTGAAGCAGTGTGGCAGTTCTTAACAGATAAAGACAACCTAGGCGAATGGTTTCATCCCGCAGCTGAGAATCTACAGGCAGGTAAACCTTATAAATTACTTAAAGACGCGGCAGATGTAGAGTCGACAATTTGCTGGGGTGATGTTCTCAGCGCGAAACCTCCAGCATCTCTGAGTTACACTTTTTCGATTGGTGGACCAATGGGTGATGAATTCAGCACGGTGCACTGGACACTAGAAGAAGCCGCCGGTGGAACCAGAGTAACTCTGGTACATGAAGGTGTTAGTGAGGCCGCCGGAGATGCTGCGCTTGGACTGTTAATGGCCTTGGACAAAGGTTGGGACGAGCATTTCGCGAAGTTGCGCGGTATCGTATCCGCTTAAGTTCCGTACCCACTAATGTGGCTAGTAACCTAAACATCAAATTGAAAGGTGAAATGGCTAAAAGGCGCCTGCTATGGCTGTTCGCTTTGCTTGTTGCGGCCGGGCTAATCGTTTTTTTATACCATACGCCACCAGCGCAGTGGGATAATGCAAAGCGGTTAGGCGAATTTATTAACGCACAAGGCACTGCAGGTATTTTAATTTTTTTACTCGCTGGCGCAGCCGCAACCTCCATTGGTTTACCTCGGCAATTCTTTGCGTTCGCTGCAGGCTTTTCATTTGGTGTTGTTGGAGGGGTGTTGCTTTCAAGTCTTGGCGCTATAGCGGGTTGCGCTCTTACATTTTGTGTTTCCAGAAGATGGCTTGCAGGCTATGTGCAAAAGCGATTCCCAGGTGCAGTTAAAAATTTAAACAAACTAGTTGAACAAGACGCGTTTTTGAAAATCGTGGTTCTGAGAATGCAGCCTTTGGGTACTAATTTTTTGACGAACGTGTGTGCGGGTGTTACAGCAATTTCTTCCAGGCTTTTTCTTATTAGTTCTTGGGTAGGCTATTTGCCTCAAATGATTGTTTTTAGCTTACTAGGAGCAGGGGTGAGGATAGGGTCTAATGCTTACTTAACATACAGTATTATGATGTTGGTCATTTCAATAGCCATCGGAATATGGCTCTATCGTCGTTATCTGGTCGGCAGCGAATAATCCGCCAACCATGTTTGCAAACACAGTTGGCAACGAATACTGACAAATCATAGCAATGGGTCAAAGTGAATCGGTTCATAATGGAATAACCTGATCTAGCTTAAATCTGGCCAGACCTAAAGCAAAGTTTAAGGCTTGGCTAATTTCCCAGCGGCATATGATGTGTCCTGTTGGCTAGTGCCGGTACTGTTAGTATCCTGGCCTGGCGCGTTCACCCTGTTAATAGGCGTCAGGTTGGTAACGTTGGAAGCTTGTCGCGTGGAGACAAATGCGCTGCCAAGCTCAAACTTGGGTATGTAGGAGCCACTTGTCAGTCGCAGAAAAACCTTGTGACCACTTGTTCTGTCGTAGTAGGCAGTTAATGTGTCGCGAAGTCGTTTGGCTAATACCCTGACCGAGGGATCGTTTTGTGGGTCGAAAGTGCTTGGTTTGCCAAGTGCGTCAACCGCAACGGTGTATGCTTTTATTCTGTCTGATTTTCCATCCAGGGTTTGCATAACAACAAACTTTAAGAATGCAGACATTTGCGGTGCAGCAGCAAATTTTGCATCTTGCAAAACGGCTTCTAGTGATTGTATAACATCTTCTCTTTTACATACGCTGTGCATGATATTCCTCTTTGCGTTGCCGAGTTAAGTTTGCAACTCTTACCAGTAGGTACTTACTTTGTTACGTGATTGTTGCAAGAATAGTTCTCTTTTATTGCATTCGGTGCGTGCAAGGGTTACTTAAAACAATAAACAATCGCATTTAAAAATTTACCAGAGTTACAACCAACACCTTTAGGCAAGTTAGTTATGTGTTATTGTTTCTGATAGTAGTAAATTCTATTTATTATTAGATTTAATTTTTTATTCGGTATTTATAGTTAAAACGTTTTGCTCTGAGAGATCTGCAAGGTGACGCCAGTCATAAAATACAATTTTAGTAATTTAAAAGGTTAATAACGATTTAAATCTGGGTATGTTGCTGCAACAAAAAAGCTTGCATACCAGTGCTATAAGTTGCTTCCACCATGTGCTCGCTAAATTGATTCCCAATCAATTTTTTCGATGCAACAGTTTTCGTATGTCGCTTATGGTATACAACCATATTACATGCTTTACCAATTTTAACTTGCTTTAAAGCAGAGAACCTGCATTTTTTTATAGGAGGTGTTATCTGTTTACTCTACATGCATAACTAACAGTGCATCAGTTGATGTATTTTTGGTTTTTGAATTTGAATATCGTTTTAATAAGTAATTCAATTGATCTATTGCGGTGGTTTGACGGTGGTAAACAGTAAGTTGTGATGTACTGCTATATTGATACTAAAGTCTAAAACTCTTGATTTGCTCTTCGTTCATCATTTGGAAGTAACAGTATTCTCAATTCCTTAGGGTTAGCTTTCGCAAAGTTGGTTATTAAACTTGCAACCGAAACCACACCGAGTGAGTTTGTAAAATGGTTTTCATGCTCGCGTTTGTTTCACGAACATCCAGTGAAAGCTGAGTGTTGTAATTAAGGAAAACGTATGTTGATTTTGACTAGAAGGGCAAATGAAAGGATTTTTATTGGTGACGATATAGTCCTGATTGTTTTGGGCATTGAAAACAATCGCGTGAAACTGGGGCTTGATGCACCAAACGAAGTACCCATACTTCGAGAGGAGATAGTCAGTGATGCCTTGAAGGATAAGTACGATGCAAATATTGAATCAAAGGCCATTAGTGTCAAAACGGGTACAGGCTAGCGTTCAGCTAAAGAAAATAATTTTGGTCATTTAAGCTTACGTTGTGAATTCTTGTTCTCGGCCTGGCCTTTGGCTCAGCTTTGGCAGCAGTCTCGGCCAGCGCAAGGCTTGGATCTTGCTCGATCAGAGCAGTTGTTTATTGCGTAACTCCTGTGAAGCCCGAATATCATTCTATTGGTGTCTGTACCCTATTGCGATGTGAGCCTGGTTCTCATCGCGTGTTGGCTCGCATGTTCTGGCTTGTGCTGCTGCTGTTTCCTTTGCCCGGTTTGGCAGACACCGTTCTTATTTACTCATCTGTAAACAATCTGTACGGCGTAAATTTGACGTCTAATAAAGAAACCTTTCTTACCAGCGCTAGCTTGTCAGCCACCGTCAATGCATTGGCGGTTAATTCTACGGAAGGACTCGTCTACTACGGCGATCAAACCAGTATCTATTATTGGGATCCTGCCTTGGGGACTGGTCCAGGTGCGCATGTGCTTATCAATAATTTTGAAAATGGTTTCATTCAAGCGCCTGTCCATAACCTGAACAGCACCGGTGGAAGCTATTTGGATGGCAAATACTACATTGGCTCTGAAACCGACAATGGTTTTATCGAAGATATTTACGAGCTGACCATGTCCGCAGATGGACGGCAGCTAGTGGCAGCGCGCGCGCTTGATATTCACGCTGCGTGTCAGTGCAGTGAGGTGCAATTGGGTGGTTTTGGGGACATTGCTGTTATTGACAGGGCTGGCGGTCCGGTGATTTATGGCTCTTCGGCTGATTTAACCGCTACAAACCAAGGCACTTACGCTGGCATTTGGCAGTATGACTTGATCAGCAGTACCTTCACTTTGTTAGCTGATGGTGTGGGTGGGCAAATGGCCAAAACGCTGGACGGTGAAATTTACTCAAATGCAGGTAACCGAATTCAGAAACTCAACTTAACCACTGGTCAATTATCAAATCAAACTTTATTGGCGACTAATAACGCGATCTGGGATTTCACAGGTGGGTTTAGTTTTGATTTCGGTGATGCGCCTGACAGTTACGGCGGTGCATCTCACTTAGTAGAGGGTAGTGGTTCGAGCTCAATCCATATCGGTCTTACACCACCTGACAATGAAGCCTACACCCAACATGCCGGTGCTGGTGGTAACGATGGTTTGGGAGATGATCAAAATGGCATTGACGATGAAGATGCAGTGGCTGTCATTCCGAATATCAAAGTCGGTGATAGTAGTTACACGTTAATAACTGCGTGTTCCGGAGGCAATTTAGCCGCATGGATTGATTTTAATCTGAACGGCACGTTTGATTTTAATGAGCGTAACTCTAATCACCCGATTCAATGTATTGCGGGTAATGCGATTTTTAGCTGGACAGGTTTTCAGGTTCCATTCGATGGCGTAAGTTATTTAAGAATCAGGACTGCTAATGATGCAGACGACGTGTTCCGTCCAACTGGTTTTGCCACCAGTGGAGAAGTAGAAGACCACCGGGTTAATTTCACTGATGTTAATGTTGGCGTTGGTGGCTGTCCGGCGGGAAATTTAAGCCATATATACAAATCTGAGGACGTACCCAAATCCTATAGTGGTAACCAAAACAATCCCACGGTGTCAACGATCAACGTTCCTGATTCTTTGATCGTCACTGATATAAACATATTAAATTTTAACGCTGAGCACAGATGGCAAAGTCGGCTTTACTTTGTTTTGGAGCGCAATAGGAATTTTGTCTTTTTGTATGGCAACGCCTGTAGGCAAAATAATAGCTTTAATTTGAACTTTGATGATGAAGCTAATAGTGGCGTGGGCTGTCTACCGAGTGTTGGTGAAACCGCTCTACCGCAACGGCCATTATCCGTTTTTGATGGCAGTGATGCGCAGGGTGAATGGCAAATGCAGGTTTACAATTACACAAACGGTAATCGGGGAATAATAAATAGTTGGGCCCTGGAGGTTTGTGCGCTTAATCCAGGCGGTTCTGAGGCTAATATTATATTGGGAAAAGCTGCCGAGGTAGCAGGGCGCAATGTAACTATCACGCTGGCAGTCCAAAATAATGGCGAGCAAGAGCTTAAAAATATTGAACTTAATGACGGGCTTGATGAGGTGTTTGGTGTTGGAAATTATTCTGTTGTTTCTCCTCCAAATATAATACTTTCACCGCCAGGTTTTACAGCTAATTTATTATACACGGGACAGCCAGGCGCAACTTCAGTGTTAATTGCTGATGGAGCGTTGCTGCCGGGTCAAGAAATTAGAGTGCAATTTACAGTTGAAGTTGGTTATAACTCGCCCGATGACTTAAGTGTCTTTAAAAATCAGGCTCGGGTAAATGCTGTCTCTGAAACCTCCGAGGAGCTGGTTGATTTATCTAACACAGGCTTTGACTTTTCAATTGATCTGGATAACCCGACCATCATTGCCTTGGATGATGTTTTGGAAATCAGTGGAGTTGTTTTTGAAGATACCTCAGTTAGTGAACAAACAGCACACGATGGCGTACAGCAGGCTGGCGAGTTGGGTGTTTCAGGCAGGCCGGTTTCGATTATCGATGTAGCTTCAGGCAACGTATTGGCAACCGCGGTTACAGTTGCTGATGGTAGTTGGACAGCCTTAATTGGTTCTGAATATCTTAATCAACTTATCGACGTGGTTGTAACTGATGTTTCCAATACACAGTTTATAAGCGAACTTCCATTAGATAATAATGCAAGCAACACTGATGGCAAGGTCTCGTTGCTGGTTCAGGCTGAGCCAGAAATCAATGTGGCGAATGTTGGGGTAATTGATAAACCCAGCTTAGTGTTATCACAATCTGGAAACGCAGTTGCTGGCGAGTCAGTTTTCTATCATCACACATTCAGCTCTCCAACATATGGCAGAGTAAAGTTCGGTCTTGACGCAACGCAGTCAGGCCTGAGTAATAATTGGATACAAACTCTTTATCATGACCAAAACTGTAATCAACAGGTGGATGGTAGTGATTATCAGATCAGTAATATTGTTGATGTTCGTTACAACGAAACAGTTTGTTTAACTATAGAAATTAAGACACCGGCCAACGGTAGCGCAGGAGAGTCACAGAGTCTAGAGCTTACTTCGTATATGCTGCCTGCCGATGCAAGTGCCAGCAATCACAATGTTAGCTTTGCCAATAGTGTTATCGATGTGACAACGCTTATTTCAGATGGGGTGGGTAATCTCGTGCTGGACAAGTCGGTTGTTAATATCACTCTTGGCGGTCAACCGCTTAGCCAAAATTCAGCGAAACCAGGTGACGTTTTGGAATACACGATTGCGTATCGCAACACTGGCAGTGGGGGTATTAATGATTTGGTAGTAACAGATGAAGCACCAGCCTATACGCAAATCGAACCTGGCTCGATGCAGTGCGCTCAAACACCTGCGGCCATGGCATGTGCACCCAGTGTTTCAGGCGCACAAATCAATTGGCAGTTTCAAGGCTCGCTGCCGCCGGGGCAGAGCGGTGCTGTTAGCTACAAAGTAAAAATAGAATAGTTGCACTGTTAAAGACACAATCTTCACACGCACAATCTTCAGACGCTCAGCCGTCAATGCTCCAACACCAGTTGTCAAATATTTGTCCTCAAACAGGCTTGGCTAAGTCCTTTAATTTGACTTAACCCCACTTTTCAATTTTTCAAACCACTTCACATTTTTCTTTCCAGGTTACATCAACTGCGGCTTACTAACTGCAACGTATGGGTCATCGAGCACGCTTGCGCACGTTGCGTATGTTTGTCGAAACCTTAAATTAATAGTTATCAGGAGACGTCTCATGCGAGTTACCTCGCTTTCAATTTTTTTGGCGCTGGTTCTGGGTATTGCAGGCATTGCCTACGCAAAAGGCCCGGTCACTGGTGAAATCCAGGCATTCATCGTTACAAAGGACAGCGACGGACAAGAAAAGATCCAACCGGCTAAAGAAACACTTCCTGGTCAGGTAATGGAATTTCGCATTGTTTTTACCAACAACGGCGATTCTGGTGTGTCAGGAATCAAGGTTGTTGACCCCATCCCAGAGAACACACGATTTATCGGTGATTCACATGATGCTGATGTTGCTGCGCAGTTTGAAGTCAGCATCGATGGCGGTGAGTCTTTTGAAGTTGAGCCTGTTGTCCGTCTGGAAACCCAAGCAGACGGCAGTCAGAAAGAAGTTGTTGTACCCCCGGAACAGTACACACACGTACGCTGGGTTGCCTCTGAAGAGCTTGAGTCTAAGGGTGGAAAACACAGTTATAGCTATCGCGTGTCAGTGGAATAAACACGCTTGAACACGATCATGACAGTAGCATGAAGCGATCTAAAGTCATGGCAAAAATAGTAATGTGAAGAGAAACCCAGCTTGGAATTCAATGTATTTCAAGACCAAAGAACTAATCGAGGACAAGTTAGATGAAGTGGATATATTTACCACGTAAACCGCTGGCGCAAGCTATTGCGGCCATTGTGGTAGCCGGAGGGATTGGTGCGACTGCACCTGCCGTTTTAGCTGCAACAGCAGCAGGAACACAGATTAAAAACCTCGCTACCGTAACCTATGAAGATGCTGCTGGTAATGTTTACTCGGCGCAATCAAACGAAGCTATTGTAACCGTAGCCCAGGTGTACTCTGCAACAATCGGTGTAGACGTTGATGCGGCTGCCGCACCGGGTCAAACGGTGTATTTACCATACGTTTTAACGAATACCGGTAATGGCACAGACACGTTCAATTTAAGCGCTATAGACGGTATTACCGGTGGGGATGCGATTGATGCCGCCGCTATTACCATTTATGAAGACGTTAACGGCAGTGGTGAGCCTGATGCGGGTGAGCCTGCCATTACTAGTGTGACGCTAGCTGCCAATGCAGGCAGTATAGCCAATTTGGTAGTTGCGGTGGAAGTGCCAGCAAGTGCTACAGATGGTGAAACGCTGGGAATAACTTTAACTGCTGAAGCCTTGGAAGGTGGTACAGCAACAGTTGCCAATAGCGTCACTGATTTGAGTACTGGTTCAGGACGAGATGGCTTGGATGGAACAAACGAATCACTGATTACAGTGACTGGTGATGCTGTTCTTGTTACTACAAAAAGCTCAGTACATAACGTTGCCAACAATGAAATCACCTATACAGTCACAGTCAAGAACAACGGTAATCGTCCTGCGAATGATGTTGTTATCTTTGATGGTCTGCCAGTAAATACAGCGTTGGTGAGCTTTAGCGCTTCGGGCATTTTAGCCACTAATGGCGATACCGTTGCAGCTGCGGCTCAAATGAATGAGTCAGTTTTATCACTTGATTTAAACGCCGATGGCGACACCAGTGATATTGACGAAGCATCGCTTGGTCTGGATTTAAACACCGATGGTGACACTGGAGACAGTGCAGTGGATGGTGTTTATGCTATTGATTCAGTATTACCACCGCAAACCACGGTGTCAATGACATTCACCGTTTCTTATGACCCGGCAGCTTTGGGTGGCGGTTATGTTATCGAAAACCAGGGTTTCGCATCTGGTGATACTGACGAGGATGATGTTCCTGATACATTAACTTCATCAAATGTTCGTCAGGATGTTGTTAACCCCGATTACGGCGTTGTCATTGCTGATACTGGCATAAACGCAAGTCCGGCCGCTAATGACGGTGGTGATGATGATGCTACCGCGAATGATGATCAGTTTGTTGATCAAATTGCTGCTGGTGGCACGGTTGTTTTTACTAATGTTGTAACAAATAATGGTAATGCCGATGATATCTTCGAGCTCACTGTTGCGCCGGGTAACTTCCCAAGTGGAACTGTTTTCACTTTTTTCGATGCATCGGGAGCTGTGCAATTATCTGACTCGAATGGTTCAGGTGTTGATACCGGCGTTATTGCCAGTGGTGCATCAAAGACTATCGTTGTTAAGGCACAACTGCCATCATCAGCATCTGGACCTGCTGCTGGTGGTGCTGAATACCAGGCTACGGTAACAGCAACATCGTCGAGTGATACTGCAGCTGCGCCTGCTACCGACGTTACTGCTATCAGTCTGGGTACTATCGTTGCCGCGGCTTCTGATTTACATAACAGCGCTAACGGTACTATTGGTAACAACGAAGACCCGCTAGGTGTGGCGCCATACTCTGCTGCTAATACCTATGTTGGTAACGCAGGTGGTACGGTCAATATTCCTTTGTATATCGATAACGAAGGTGGTGGCCCTGACTCTTATGTATTGAGTGTTGGCTCAACTTTCAATGGAACTACACTGGGTGCTTTACCAGCTGGATGGTCGGTACAGTTCTTTATTGGTGATGGTGCGGGTAACCCAACCGGAGCAGCAGTTTCGTCTACACCTGCACTACCAGGGTTTACACTTAACTTTGAAGTTATCGCCGTGGTTTCAATTTCTGCTGATGCGACACAGGCAGTAAACAGTTTCTCAAGTGACAACGATCTTGATGGTGTAGTCGATACGCTGGATGGAAATGCTGATGGTGACGGAGACTATCCGTTGTTCTTCCAGATTTTGTCTCAAAATACTGGTGCGACCGATACGGTACTTGATGCTGTAGATGTTGACTCAGCTAGAGAATTGACGCTGGTTACGCCAAGCTCAAATCAAGTTGAAGCAGGTGGTACCGTGACCTACGGTCACACACTGGCTAACAACGGTAACGTTGCAGAGACTGTGGAAATTACAGCCACTAACTCACAACCTGGCTGGACAAATTCGGTAAGCATTGACACAGATGGTGATGGTGTTGCTGATACGCCAATCAACACTCTGGCTGCTGGTCAGATCACTGTCCTTCAAACTGATGGTACGACTGTACAGATCACTGTTACTGATACTGACGGTGATAATATTGCAGATCAGTTTACGCTTGAACCGGGTGTTAGCATCCCTCTAAGTGTTTCTGTATTCGCACCGGCTAATGCCTCTGCTGGTCAAACAGATAACTTGACTATCTCTGTAACCAATACCGATCAGGCTGCTGGTGCACCTACCGCTTCGGTAAGTGACCAAACCACAGTGGTTGATGGTGTGGTTCGTCTCAATAAAACTGTAGCGGCTGATTCGGATTGTGATGGTATAGCTGACTCTGGCTTTGCCGCTGTGCAAGCTACAGAAGTTGCACCTGGTGAGTGTGCCATATGGCGTGTTGTTGCTGAGAACCAGGGTTCAAGTGACGCCAGTAATGTGCTTATTTCAGATGCGGTTCCGGCGTTCAGTGCCTATGAGCCGGGCAGTCTGAAATACTGCTTGGCCAATGCATGTGTGCCTGCTGCAGTGTCTGATACAGCCGGTGATGACGCCGGTGAAATCACTGGTACAAACATCGTGTATTACGCTGGTGCAAATGCCAACCCTGCTGCTTCAGAGGGCGGGGTATTAGTCCCAGGTGAGCAAGCTACCGCACAATTTAGCGTGAAAGTTCAGTAGTTTATTTGTTTGCATACTGAGATGCCCCGCCGTGTTTTTTGGCGGGGCATTTCTCGACCTTATTCGATTTTTTTAATCGACCTTTTTCCAAACACTCAGTTAACGAGCTTACGCTATGCCATTTTGGCGAAAACTGATTGTACTTCTGGGCATGTTGTGGCTAAGCGCCACTGCAGCTTTTGCCGCCACAGAAGTTGGAACAACGATCGTCAATCAGGCGACATTGACCTACATTGACCAGGAATCGGGTCAACTCGTAGAACTCAAATCAAACACATCTACCATACTGGTCGCACCTTTGCGTCAGTTTGAATTGCTTTCTTCAAATACCTATGTGGCTTTGGCTGGTCAATCTGTGTCATTGGCCCATACGCTTCATAACACTGGAAACGTTGCAGACCGATACGCCTTGATGGTTGAGAATCAACTGGCCGACAGTGGCGATTTAATTAATTTAATGTTGTATATCGACAGCAATGAAAATGGTGTTGTCGATGCCGGTGAGCCCATCGTGGATGATGAGCTGGTTATCGCGCAGGGTGAATCTGTATCCCTGGTTATAACTGGAATACTGCCAGAAGAGCTGCTGGGTAATGATGAAGTAGAAATAGCGTTACATGCCAGTGCTGTTGATAGCGAACTATCCATACAAACCAACACAGATTTAATCACTGTCAAACCCAGTGCAAATATAAGTATCGATTTAGAAAGTCCTGTGTCGTGTGAAATAACCTCGCAGGTGGGTGATCAGTTTGAACTAACTATCAGTGCCGTAAACGCCAATGATGCTTTGCCAGTTGCAAGGCAGGTGGTACTTGATGGTGCGCCGCGCGAAGGCGTGGTTCTCGAAATAGATTTGCCATCAGGTATATCGCTTGTTGCAGGAGAGATACTGGACATTATTGCTTATCAAGGCATTGCAATGGTTCAAGCCGGTAGCGCAGGCAGCGAATGGATGCGTTACGATCTTTGGGATAAATCGATACCGATACATCGTTTCGGCCTACTAGTGCCTATTGAAAATTTTTCCAAAGACGAAGCTGTTAGCGCAGTTGTTCCGGCAGTTATTGAAGGTGTGGAACTAACGACAAAATTATACATTCATAGTGGCGTTGATTTCGATGGTGATACCATCCGAGATATAGAGTCTGCTCCGGTTTGCGTTAATGTTTTTGCTCTTGGTGCAACCGCTGCCAGAGAAATTCGCTTTGTAGAGCCTACAGTCGCACTACAAATTGCCTCTCAAACCCCTCAGTTTGAAACTGATCAGGATTTTATTGATGCGCCAGTCTATCGTTTAAGCCGCGAAACCGGGTTCACTGAAGAAAGTGCACTTGTTAAATTGGCTGCACCAAACCCAGCCGCACCTGAGTACCTGCTAGCCATCAACGGTGTATACGTTGAAATGAATGCCGTTCTAATGGCTGCGCAAACCATCACGGATAGCGACGGCGCTAACTATGTCGTTGTTATGGTTGAATCTGCTTTAACGGCTGACACAATACAGTTGTTGTTGCGTGAAACCAAAAACGGCTCAAATCTTTACCGCAGTATCAAGCCAATTCTATTAAGTGAGCAACTGAGTGGTGATGGCAGCTACTGCCCTGGTGGTAGTGGCGGTGCCTTGCCCATTGCAGCCGATTACGAAGACAGTGACGATATCTGTGTATTAAACAGTGCGGCGGATGACACGCTGACAACTTATTTCGTAGAGCAATCCTCAGGTGAGAAAATCGTAGATACCGCTGTAGTCGACCCAACCAGTCGTGTATTTGATTCCACCAGTTTGCAGGGTGTTTCGGGCGCGGTGGTGTCTATCACTATAGATGGTGTTGTGCAAAAGCACCCTATAAGTAATGCGGACCTTGTATTAACAACAGATATTGATGGTCGTTATGACATACCCAGGTTGGCTGCGGGTTCAAATTATTCTGTTCATGTTGAACCACCGCAAAACTACGTATTTCCATCAACAGTTTCTGCCGACCAGTTTAGCTCTTTTAGTGTCAGTGAAGCCTCGTACGGCATCACTGGTACAACGCTGACACAAGGCGGTGTTTTTAGCGTGAATGATGGTGCGGCTACACCGGTTGTAGATATACCGTTAGACCCGGCGAATCGAGATGCTTTGCTGCTTGTCGATAAGATCGCCGAGGCGTCCAGTATTGACGTTGGTGAGACAGTGTCTTATGTCATCACTGTGCAAAACCAAAGCGGTGGACAGGTCAGCGATGTCTCGGTTATAGATTATCCTGCTTACGGCTTTAGGTATATCGCCGGTTCGGCCACGTTCAATGGTAAGCCTATAGAAGACCCGCAACGCCTGACGACCCCGGCTAACGCGTTAAACAGCGACGCAACAGATCAAGCTGTCATAGCCGGCTTGAAATTTCAGCTATCGCAAATCGGAGCAGAGTCGCAAGGCGAGCTTCGTTATCACATGCGGGCAACAGCGGGCTCAACCGACGGTAGTGGTATCAATCGCGCTAATGCCAACGCGCTGACGGCCAGCGGCTTGTTGCTGTCGACGCCAACCAGTGCAGCTCAAGTCCAGATACAGCGCAGTGGTGTGATGTCAGATCAGGCTATTTTATTTGGTAAGGTTTATGTGGACAGTAGCTGTGACAATATTCAAAACCATGGCGAGTGGCCCATTGGTGGTGTGCGTCTTTATCTGCAAGACGGAACATTCGTGGTCACCGATGAAGATGGCCAGTTTAGTTTGTATGGTTTACAACCCGGATTGCACGTACTTAAGCTCGATTCACAGAGCATGCCTGAGGGACTGATCTTAAAGCCTACAGATACACAGCAAGCTGCAGACCCGGAAAGCCGGTTTGTAGATTTATCGGCAGGTGATTTTCATCGGGCCGACTTTGCAACTTATTGTCCATCACAAAATGCAGATGTGGTATTTGCAGAGCTTAAAGAACGCAATCTAAATTTACGTGACGGTTGGTTGTTAAACGAAGCGTCGCGTTTTGATCCTGATGCCAGGGCACCAAATGTTGACGTACGCAAGCGTGCAGATACTGACGGTGATTTATCACAGGGTATGCTTGGTTTTCCACGCGCAAACGGTGCTGATAAACACACTGATAGTGATGATGTACTGACGAGCGACGCCCGATTGGCAGCTGAGTTAGCAAATAAACAAGTTGTTAACGATGAGGCGAGTCATACGCTGACAAAAAAAGCGCAAAGTGATTCAACTTTACTTAGCGCTCGCTCTATTGAAAAACCTCAAATGGGCGATCCCAAAGAGCTGGTGAAGAGCATTACCGAAGACCAGGCAAGTGAGGGAACGTGGTTATGGCCTCAAAATGATTTGAGCTGGGATGGGCGATTTATGGCGGTGATCAAGGCCGGCCTCGACCCCGTGCTGTATGTGAATGAAACGGCTGTGCCGGGTACTCAAATTGGTGAACAGATTGTGAATCGACGCGAGCGAGCGCAATTGATTGCCTGGTATGGAGTGAAGTTGACACCGGGTTTGAATGAGGTGCAAATTCGCGCGAACGACGCGTTTGGTAACGAAAGAGTGTTAGCAGAAGGCTCGTTTAGAAGACCCTCTGCTGGTGTTCGTCTATTGCTGCGAACAAAACAAGACACATTGGAAGCCGATGGTGGTGCAAGCATGCTACCGATCGATATCGTTATAACCGATGCCAACAATAATCCTGCAAACGGTGTTTATTTTGTCACTCTGAGAAGCACAGGGGGCGCATTTAAAGAAAAAGATCTACAACTGCAAGAGCCGGGTATGCAGGTGCGCATCGAAAATGGCCGGGGACGGGTTCACCTACACAGCACTGAATTAACTGGAAACGTACAAATACAGGCGCGCACAGGTGCTCTTGATGCCAGTTTGAATGTTGTGCAAATAGCGGCAGCCCGGCCTCTTATTGGGGCGGGTCTTATCGATATCGGTGGTCAGTGGAATCGAGTTAATCAGGGTGATGACACAAGAGCCAACCTGGATGACGCTTTTGAGAATGATGCGCGTGTGGCGCTGTTTTTAAAGGGTCGTGTTAAAAACGATATGCACCTGAGCCTGTCGTACGACAGTGCCAAGAACAGTAACATTGATGTGTTGCGCGATCTTAACCCTAATGAACACTACGCTACCTACGGCGATTCATCGATTCGTGGTGTTGAAGCACAAAGCCGAAGCAAGTTATACCTGAAACTGGAGAAAGACCGGAATAGCATCATGTGGGGTGACTACCTTACTGATAATAATGCCGATCACGATGATTTAGGCCGTGTGCAGCGAACACTAACAGGGATAAACGGTGTACTGGACAACGGCAGAACACGCCTGCAAGCATTTGCAGCGCTTGAAAGTGCGACTCGCAGAACTGAAGAAATAGCCGGTAATGGTACGGCCATGTTATACGAAACCGAGCGTGCTCCTGTGGTTATTAACAGCGAGGTTGTGGAGAGGATAGTTCGTGATCGGGACAATCCGGGACTGGTCATTGAATCTCAAAATTTAAATCGATATGCCGATTACACCATCGACTTTGCAACGGGTGTGTTGCGGTTTGCCGATGTGGTACCAACAGTTGATGAAGCATTAAATCCTGTTTTTATCCGAATTAGCTATGACCTGGCGGGTGGCACTGACGAGTATTTAGTCTCTGGTGTTCGACTTTTACACCAATTCACTCCTCAGTTTACTGCTGGTGCAAGCCTCACCGATGACCAAAATCCGATATCGGGCTATACCTTGTTTAGTGTTAACAGTGCGTTGCAGCTGTCCCTGAACACAAAGCTAACCGCGACTCATGCGTATCAAACGCATCGTGCCAACAGCACAGATGCCGATGCGCAGCGAGTGCATATAGAGCATGCGTGGCATGGGCGGCGTGACTATCGCACAGCGATGACTTGGGCGCGAGCGTCACGTTCGTTTGATAACCCTGCTGCAGGTATCTCGCAGGCACGAGAGGAATGGAAATTTGAGCATCGCCAACCCATTGGTAATACTGTTAAGGCTTCTGTTGATGCAACACACAGTCGCTCATTAGACCAGTCAGACACAAACACGACAGCGGGTGTGTTATTAGAGAAAACTTTTTTCAACTGGTCTGTAAAAGCTGGTGGTCGTCATGTGCGCAGTTTTACGTCGACATCGGATCTAACGTTTAATACTTTTATTGTCGGTGCGGAACGCCGATTTACTTTGTTCAATGATCGTCGTGGCAGTATTGGTTTTGAATATGAACAGGATGTGAGCACCAGTGAGCGATACAGACTGGGGCTCTCCTCAAAGTTGCAGTTGCATGATCACGTGACGGCATACGCGCGGTACGAATTAGATCAGGGATTATCCTTTCAGTCTTATGAAATTAATGCCAACAAAAATCGAATTTTTACCGCTGGTGTTGAATCAGACATATTGCCCTCAACCAAACTCTACAGTGAGTATCGCATGCGCGGTAACGTTGGCGGCGAGAGTATAGAAACTGCCTCAGGTATTCGTGGTCGTTATGAAATTAGACCCAATCTGAATATATCACCAGCGATTGAAGTCATCGATGTTGCAGCGGGTTCTGGTTCCGAAGATTCGATTGCTGTGTCACTAGGTGTGAGCGATAAGCGTAATCCCAATCGCAAGGTCGTTGCGCAAACCGAATTGCGTCAAACCAAATCCAGCCGCTACTACGGGTTTCGCGGTTCTGTTGCGCAGAGACTCAGTGTTGACTGGACTGGGCTGGTGCGAGAAGAATTTACTCGTCAAACGCCGGACGTTGGCGAGCTGACGTCCCGTCATCGATTTACTCTGGGTTTGGCGCGACGACCAAAACGAACAAACACACACCATGCGTTGTTTATGGCCAACTGGAAGGTCGACTATGGGCCCCAGGACGGACAAGATCGCACCAGTTACTTGTTGTCAACTCATCAAAACCGGCAGATTGCTGATAACGCCATCTTAAGCGGTCGTTTCGGTAGCCGATGGAGCACAACAAAATTCAATAGCGGCAATGTGCGTTCTCATGTGCTTATGAGCGACCTGCGTGCAACTTTTGATGTGCAACGGCGTTGGGAGATTGATATACGAGGCGGCTGGCTTGGCACCGGAGGCGTGCTTGATGGGAAATATTCGCTTGGTGCTGGTCTGTCATGGATTGCTGAAAAAAATCTGCGCCTGGGGATTCGATACAACGTTATCGGCTTCCGGGAAGACGATTTAGATGAACAAGGTTACAACGCACAAGGTGTGCGCATAGGCCTGCAAGTCAAGTTTGATGAGGATTGGTTTAAATGGTTGGAATAACAAATAGTTTCGGCACCAGAGTATTGGCTTTGCTAGTGCTGTGTACAGCTCTGGGTGGTTGTGTGAGCACCGAAGAGCTATACGCAGAATATGACGCTGCCGACTGTAACCTGATTGCTAATACCGATACCGATGGCTCAGTGAGTTTGCATGAACAACACACCGATACGCATTTCCCATGGGAGCCGGCGGTCTATTTTGAGTTTAACAGCAGTGAACTGGGTGTGGAAGAAATTGCGCGACTGGATAAATCCATGCAAGTGTTAAAAGCGTTTCCTGGCTTGGTGTTGGGTTTGCAGGGATTTACTGACAAACGTGGTGGCGCCCCGTACAACCTGGCTTTAGCTGAGCTGCGTGTGTTGGCTGTCAAACAATATTTACAGAGTCAGGGCATCGACGATGCTCGGATTGTTCTACAGCCTATTGGGAAAGCTTTGCCACAAATCGGTCTGGATGATGATACCGCACGCGCCGTAAATCGTCGTGTCGAACTAATGTTGCTCGATGATGCGGGTAAACCGCTTGCTCTTCAGTATGCAATGAAATAGCTCTTGTCTTTGGGATGATAAAGACAAAGCGACAAAGATAGAACGAAAATAACAGAACTATAAAGACGTGATTAAGTTACCCATAAAAATCGTTGGTCACTCGGTAGCGATAACCATATTGTTACTGTTGTCCTTTTGCTGTGCGTCAGTTTTTGCTGCAACGCCTGCGGGCACAGTCATAAGAAATCAGGCGTCTGCGGTATACACAGACGATGCAGGAACGCAATACACGGTTACCTCCAATGTTGTTGAAACGGTGATTGAACAAGTGGCAGGCCTTGAACTGGCGCAAGATCAACAACAACGCAGTGCCGCCGGGTCTGTTGTGCACTTTTCGCATCGGCTCAGTAACACCGGTAATGGCGATGATCGATACTTATTGCAACTGGTCAATGAGAATAACGATACGTTTGACTTAAATGCACTCGCCATCTATATCGATCTTGATCAAAACGGTGTGCCCGACAATAATGTTCCTTTAACTACCACACCGTGGGTCGCTGCGGGAAGCGATCTATATCTGGTGGTTACAGGCACTGTACCTGATGATGCAACTGCCGGAGATGCTGCTGTTGTGAACTTGCAGGCGAGCAGTCAATTCACTAATTCTGTTGTGGTCAGTAACTCTGATACCGTTATCGTCGATTCCGGGGCGATTGTCACCTTTACCAAATCGATGAGCAGTAATGCAGGCGTGTCACCCAGTGGCAGTTATACAGTGACACTCAACTATGCCAACAGTGGCTCGGTGGTTGCCAATCAAGTCACGTTGATTGATGCGTTGCCTGAGGGCATGAACTACGTTCCCGATTCGGGTAATTGGAACCTGACCACGCAAGCACTGAGTGATGCTAATCCGCTGGATTATCATGTCGGTGGTAACACACGCATTCAGTACTGTGCTTACGATGATTCGTGTGTCAATTTGCCAGAAGCGCAAACCGATCAGGATACCCTGACAACAAATCAAGTCACCGCCATCATCGAATCATTGCAACCCGGTGAAACCGGTTTTTTGACATTTGAAATAAACATAGCCGAGCAAGTCGGTGCTGGTGTACTGCTTAACCAGGCCGAAATGCAGTTTGACTCGGGTGGTGCAACCAAGCCAAGAACTTATAGTAACGCTGTCAGTTTCACGGTTTTACAAAATGTGGGTGTTGTTGCCAATGGCTCTACAGCTACAGCCATTGATGGTATGAACGAACCAGTTTCTACAGCCAGTGCGCCATTGTCTGGTTCGGTCAGTTTTGAAAATATCATATGGAACACAGGTAATGCTGTTGACACATTTAATATGTCGGTTGATGTCAATAACACCAGTTTCCCGGCAGGTACTGTTTATCGACTATTAAAAGCTGATGGTGTGAGCCCGCTGTTGGATACCAATCAGGATGGTGATGTGGATACCGGTCCTTTGCAACCGGGATCTTACGCGATTGTCGTCTTGCAGTTAACCTTGCCATTTGGCTATTCAGGAAATAACAATGGCTTGGGATTTGATATCAGAAAAATTGCCCAATCGTCCAAGGATGCATCTGTTTCAAACGACGTGATCGATCATTTGGATGAAATAGTGTCTAACCAGGTTGATTTGACCAATCAGCATCCAGCAGGCAACCCGGGTGCATTGGGTGCAGGACCTGGTCCGGAAGATACACCCGTTAGTACGGAAACAGCTGATGCAAATGGATTGGTGAACTTCGATTTACATGTCAGGCACCAAGGCGCACTACCAGGTTCATACGATTTAAGTGCGCATTCAAGTGCGAATGGTGGTGAGCTTCCCTCAGAATGGACGGTAGAGTTTATTGATGTAGCAAACGGAACTGTAATCACCAATACCGGGCAACTAAATTCAGGTGAATCCAAAAACATCATTGCGCGAGTTGGAGTGCCCACTCACACTAACTTCAATACACAAAGTATTTTCTTTAAAGCGGTTTCACCACAAAATGGTGCTAGTGACATCAAGCACGATGCAATTCAATACATGAAACTTGCGCAACTGAATATCACTCCCAGTCTAAGTGCTCAAGTAAACCCGGCCGGGTCAGTAGTGTACGAACATGTCATTACTAACAGCGGTAATATCACGCTTAGCGATATTGCGTTTCTTGTCCAGAACGATAAAACCGGATGGCAGTCTGTTTTGTATGCAGACACCGATAACAACGGATTTTTAAGCCCTGATGATTTGATTATTGATGCAGACATGACTTTAAGCGCTGGTGAATCAGCTGATGTTTTTCTAAAAGTGTTTGCTCCCGCAGGTTCATCAGTTGGCCAAAGCAATGTCAGCACCATTGAGGCGCGTTCGCCTGCTGAAAACGTGAATAGCGTTGTGACTGATACCACCACGGTCAGTGAATCAGCCGTAAGTATAAAAAAAGAACAGGCCGTTGATGTTGGGTGTGACGGGCAACCCGACCCCGGCAATGATTTTAGCCCCGCTCACATAGATGTCGCACCGGGTAAAAATTGCGTGATTTATAAGTTGACTGCAATCAATAAAGGCTCGAGCGCATCTTACAACGTGGTGATCCGCGACTATACTCCGCCATACACCGTTTATTCTCCAGTTGCCAGCTGTTCTCGTAACCCTTGTTGGATTACCGAGCCGGCTGCGGAGCAAACCGGCACCATCAATGCCGAAACAGACCAACTACTGCCAGGTGATTCTTATTACTTGCAGTTTTCAGTTAGAGTTCAATGATCATGAAAATAAGTCAAATAGCAGTCGCGTGTGTCGCATTAACCTATGGCTGGGCTGTCCCCAGCGTCGCCTCGTCATTCTACGCTGGCGCTGCTGGTGGGGCTGCATCATTACGACCCGATGTTGGAACATCCCCCTTTACAGTTGACTCCAATGTTGCGTTTGGTGCTGGCGGATTTATTGGCTATGACTTTAATAATCGGTTCAGTGTAGAGCTTGGGTATAACTACTTAGGTGGTGCAAAGCTTGTGAGTGCCGCCAGCGGTGCCACCATAGATTATTCAGCGTTTTCTGCGGGAGCCTTATATTATTTTTATGGCGACGCCAGAGACATAGTTCAGAGAAGTGGCTTTAGTCTCTATGGGCGATTAGGTGTTAACAGCATGACTCACGACACCTCCATCCCATTAGAGCAAAAAGACACGATGGGTATTTGGGCTGGTATCGGTGCTGAGTGGCCAATGTCAAATGCACTTAGTGTTCGTGGAGAACTGAGTAGTTTTGACGGCGACGCGCAAGCTGCAAGAGTGGCTGTTTTGTATCGGCTGCGCTCCGGAACACAAAATGGTCGAGTGGTGACGCAATCACCTCGAACGCCAGCAAGAGCCCCTGAAGTTACTCAACAAGCTCCACAACAAGTACCTCAACCCGCACCTCAACCAGAGATCACTCGACCACAAGCGCCCGTCGCACCACAAACATCTGTGCCAAATACTGTGGTTGCACAAAATGGTTGTAACGCGCCGGTTAGTAATGAGCCTGTTAATTCGGCAGGATGCGCTTTGTTCAGCGGTAAGGTAAACGGCGTTGATTTCGCCAGCGGTACTGCATCCTTAACACCGGTTGCAGCTCAGGCGCTTGATCGTTTGGCACAAAATCTAATTGCCAACCCATCTATTGCTATAGAAATTCAGGCTCACACTGAATCGTTTAATGACCCGACTCGCGCAACGCAGGTGGCAAGGCAAAGAACGCTTGCGGTGGCGCGTTACTTGGCCAGCCGTGGTGTTCCAGTTCAACGTCTTCGAGCCCGAGCATTCGGACACTCCACTCCACTGGCACCAGACAATACAGTGGCCGGGCGACGTCAAAATAATCGGGTCGAACTTAAAGTCCTGCCTTAAGCCTGTGAACCGATTCTCACTTTGAGAATTTGTCTGCTCGTCTATGCAGTGGTGTACAAGAAATAACTTATAAAACAATACTTTAGGGTTGTGCTGCAATCACGCAGCTTGGCTAACACAGGTGTGGAAATTGCTTTGTTGAGGTTGAATAAACTCGCCTTGCGAAGACACGGATTACCACCACATGAGCCTCAGCTTGTTTACAAAAATGCCACGTTGCTTGTGCCGACACAATGCCAAGACACCGCTTTGCGTGTTATTGATTCTTGGTCTGTTCGGTTGCTCCTCGATCAAAACGCCAGAAAGCCTCAAAAAGCTTTCGACGCCAAACTTCAGCGTTCCTGAAAATCATCCATCGTTTAGAAAGCGTTTGTATGTGGGTGGATCTTTCGGGCAATCAACTTTAAAACCCGATACCAGCAATACGGTGTTTACAGCAGCACAAAACAACGCTGCCGCATCGGACTTTCGCTTGGGTATTGATTTGCATAATAAGCTCTCTGTTGAATTGAATACGTCTTTGCTGGGTAAGATCGACTTTGATCAGTCGAATGAATTGGTCACACCCGATATGAGTTATGCATCAGCATCAATTAGTGCGCTCATTTATGGTTTAACCGGTGCATCAAACCGTTCAAAGCGTGAAGGGTTTAGCGGCTACGGTCGAATTGGGTATGGCTTAGTGCAACACGGATCAATTGTTGAGCCGTTTGACTACAGCGACAACAGCGTGCTGTTGGGGTTAGGTGCTGAATACGGTTTTAACAACGGCCTGGCTTTGCGTGCCGAAGTGACTCGCATTGATGACGAAGCAACATTTATGGGCTTTGGTGGCGTCTATCGTTTTGGTATGGCACCAAAGAAAATTGGACAGGTTTTTGTGGATGCTTCAAAACCGCTTTTAGGTGCAGCAAACGCACAAACGGTGGTTCGTAATGGCAAGACTTATCGGGCCGATAACAATGCAGAAGAAGGCGCTGATACGCCGGTATCTCAGTCTTTAGTGAAGATGCCACAACATTGGTCACCAGAAACCAGTCGCACCGATCTGGATGGCGATGGTGTCGTTAATAGCAATGACCTGTGTGAGAATACAACGCCTGATACAACCGTTGGCAACCACGGATGCGGCCTGTTTGATTCGGTGCTAAATGACCTGACTTTTAAACGCGGCTCGGCATGGTTAACGCCAAAAGCGCGTGGCGTGCTGGACGAGTTGATTGTGACGCTACTGGCGTTTCCCGAGGCTCGAATACAAGTACGTGCGCACACTGACAGCGACGGCCCGGCAGATTTAAATTTGGACTTGTCGACAAGGCGAGCTGAATCGGTTGTGACTTATCTGGCTGAAAATGGTGTCAGCGAATTACAATTGGACGCCTTAGGTTTAGGTGAAACAGAACCCCTTGAAACCAATGAGACTGAGGCAAGCAAAAAACGCAATCGACGCGTTGAGTTGCTTACCCTGACCAATGTTCATGTGAGTCATTTTGCTCTCAATGCCAGTGGCAAGGTCAGTAGTAATACTAGCAGCAGCGTTCCCATGCTTGGCGCTGCAAACGCGGTTGCACCAAAAACAAAAGATGCAGCTGCTGTCGTAGCTGATGCGGTCTCTTTTGTTGCAAAAGAGCCAGTGTTTCCTCCGGTGTCTGCGGCACAAATAAAGCCGCTTCCACATTCGACCTACGTTGCTGGGTTGTCGTTGAGCGGCATCCTGCACGGTGTCGAATTCGAGGATGGGTCAGCAACTTTGACCGGTGATGCAGTAACCCAATTGAACAGCGTCAGCAGCAAACTTAAAGCTTTTCCTGATGCGAAATTGGTGGTGATGGGTCATACCGATAACCGCTTGTCTGAAGAAGAGAGCCTGGACCTGTCTGCTCAGCGAGCCAGTAGCGTTGTTAACTATCTGGTATCGACTGGCATCACAGCGGGCCGATTGCAGGCTGAAGGATATGGTTCGAGCTTACCTCTGGCACAAAATGTCACGGACAGCGATCGCAAGCGCAACCGGCGTATTGAGATTCGAGTTGCTCAGTAAGGCCGTTTTGCGTACAAAAATTAGTTTTAATAAATGCAATCTCTAAATCAGCGGCCCGGTTACGGGCCACTGTTGAGAACATTTTATACTTTGTTGCACTTGCCCCTGTCACAGATTAATTAACGATCTGTTTCCACTATTACTTTCGATGTTAAACGCAAGTTGCTGATTAACTTAGTTTAGTCAAACATCGCGGACCATTTGCCGCTGCGCAATGTTGTCAGATTTCACATTTTCTACCAATCCGCGGTATTTTTGCGGTGTCGCAAAGTGAAGCATATCGCGCTTCTATTTAGCCATTCCTGTTATTGTTCTCCACCAGTTTAGGGTTTAATCGCTGCGTTTTTCTGCACGTTTTACTAGAAACTCAGTATCCTGAACTTTGTGCGCCAAACTGCGTATTTGAAGCGAAAGTACTCTGATTTAAAGTACTCTGAATTTAAGTAACGAATGCTAAGCATAACAATAAAGAACAGTAAGAATAAAATGAAAATGGTCAGATCAAAATCTGTAATGACAATCAAGTCAACGATTAATTCGATGTCAATCATGTTTCCACGTGAGGGCTGCAATTCAATGGTGAATCTCATTTCAAAATCGCACGGTACTTTAGCCAACGCCTCTCGAGTCCAACCGTTCACGCGCTCGGTGCTCTCTGCATCCATATCTGCACTGATGCTAGGGATTCTTTTGGCTCCGACTACAGCAGTGCACGCTCAGGCAGGACCAGATAGCGATGGCGATGGTGTGCCTAATCAAATCGACCTTGATGATGACAACGATGGCATCCTCGATGTTAATGAAGGCCTGATTGACAGCGATGGCGATGGTTTCCCTGATTCTAATTCAGTTGACACTGACGGTGACGGTGCCCCGGATGGTTTAGATCTCGACAGTGATAACGACGGCATACTGGATAACCTGGAAGCTCGCGCAGATCGTGATGCCGTTAAAGCGCTCGATCAAAATCCTAATGGCGCAATCGATATCAGTTTTGCAGTGGGCGCAAACGGTATCCCGGATGCTATTGAAACTTCGCCCGATTCTGGTGTGTTGGTTTACAACATGCTCGATTCCGATGGCGATGGCATTCCAGATTTTCGTGATACCGACTCTGACAACGATGGCATTTTTGATTTGGCCGAAGCCGGTGGCAACGATAACAATGCAGATGGACGAATAGATTCGTTTTCAGATTCCGATGGCAAAGGTGTAGACGATGCTGTTCAGGTCTCCGCTCTGCCACTGTTTGATACAGATGGTGATGGCACGCTCGACTTTCGTGATACCGATTCAGACAACGACGGTATACCGGACGCAGTTGAATCAAAAGACTCAAGTGCTGCAAAGCCAACAGATACCGATGGTGATGGCGCACCCGATTATCGTGAAAACGACAGTGACAATGATGGTGTTAGTGATTCAGTAGAAGCCGGCGCTATTCCATCAGAACCAAATGATTCCAATGGCGATGGTCGACCTGATTTTCAAGATGGTGGTATTGCCTTTACTGGTAATACAACCGACGGTAACAACAATAACAATGGCATCCAGCCAAGCACCGATGGACCTGACACAGACGGTGACGGTGTACCTAATCAAATTGATCTTGATGATGACAACGACGGTATTCCAGACTCAGTAGAAGGACTTATAGATGCTGATGGAAACGGCGTTGCCGATGGCAACTCTCGTGATTCAGATGGTGATGGCACCCCTGATGGCTATGATTTGGATTCTGACAATGATGGTTTGCTTGATAACCGCGAAGCTCATCCTGACTTTGGTTTTGTTAGTTCTTTAGATCAAGTTGCTAATGGTGCTATTGATATCGGTGTAGCCGTTGGTGAAAATGGTATTGCAGATGTTATTGAAACATCAGCCGACTCTGGAACGCTTAACTATGAGGTCCAGGATACCGATGGTGACGGTACGCCAGACTTCATGGATGTTGACAGTGACAACGATGGCATTACCGATTTGGTTGAGGCCGGTGGTGTAGACGCAGATAACAATGGTCAGATAGATAATTTTGTAGACGCTGACGATAAAGGCGTTGACGATACGGTTCAGGCCAGTGCTTTACCTGTGTTTGATACCGATGGTGATGGTGTTGCAGATTATCGTGACACTGATTCAGACAACGATCAATTATCCGATAGACAGGAAGCCGGCAGCACGCCTAATCAGCCTGTTGACAGTGACAATGATGGTGCCGCTGACTATCGTGAGACCGACAGTGACGGCGATGGCGTAAGTGATACCGAAGAAGCCGGTCTGGGCGCTGACGGTAACAACGGTGGTGGTAACAATGATGGCAGCAACAATGCAGATAACGACGGTCCGGACACCGACGGTGATGGCATTGCTGACAAGTTTGATCTTGACGACGACAACGATGGTATTCCAGATACCGTAGAAGGTTTGGTCGATAATGATGGTGACGGTGTTGCCGATGGTGAGTCGCGTGATACTGACGGCGACGGCACGCCAGATGGCTACGACCTGGACAGTGATAACGACGGGTTATTAGATAACCGGGAAGCGCATCCAGACTTTGACGTGATTAGTAGTCTTGATCTAATCGTCAACGGTGCAATCGATGTGCTTGTACCAGTAGGCAGTAACGGTCTGGCTGATGCCATTGAAACCTCAGCCGACTCGGGTGAGATTAACTACCAGATTCAAGACACAGACGGTGATGGCACACCAGATTTTATGGATTTGGACAGTGATAACGACGGTATACCTGATTTAGTTGAAGCAGGTGGCGTCGATGCTGATCAAAATGGCCAGATCGATAACTTTTCCGATACTGATGGCAAAGGTGTTGATGACGCTGTGCAGGCAAGTGCATTGCCTGTATTCGATACGGACGGTGACGGCGTTGCAGATTACCGAGATACCGATGCAGACGCAGATGGTCTGCCAGACAGTGTGGAAGCTGGGCCAATGCCTGCCACGCCCCTCGATACAGACGGTGACGGTGCGGCGGATTATCGTGAACAAGATGCTGATAACGACGGTGTGCCGGATAACCTGGAAAGCGGTGCCGATCCAAATAATCCGATCGACTCGGACGGTGACGGTATAGCAGATTTTCAAGACCCAGCGGTTCACTCCGGTGCTCCAGCAGCCCCACCTGTCAGCAATGATGTGGATGGTGATGGTATCCATAACGACGACGACCTCGACGATGACAACGACGGTTTACTCGATTCTGTTGAAGGCAAGGGCGACGATGATGGTGATACCACGATTAATCAATACGATCTGGATAGCGACAATGACGGCATAACAGATATTGCGGAAGCCGCGCAATTACTGGCTACTGTGCTCGATTTAGACCTCGATAACGACGGCAGACTGGACTCACCAGTCGGATCTAACGGATTTGCTGACGTTTTAGAGTCGACACCTGACTCAGGTACGTCTACCTTTACTGTTGCGGACAGTGATAACGACGGTGTTCCGGATTTCAGAGACCTCGATAGCGATAACGACGGCATTTACGATGCGTTTGAATCGGGTCGGGTCACCACTGACGTAAATGGTCGTTTGGTGTCTGGATCGGATAACACTGGTTTGGTTAGCGGGGCGAGTAACGAGTTACTCGATACTGACGCTGATGGCGTTGTTGATAACCGCGATTTAGATAGCGATAACGACGGCTTGGTGGACCTGTTAGAAGCGCGTGGTACCGACGTCGATGGTGATGGTCGAATCGATGAATTTGACGATGTTAATGGCGACGGGGCCGATGATGGTCTACAACGAACTACAGCAGTTTTAATTGATACCGATGGCGATCGGTCTCCAGACTACCGTGATCTCGACAGTGATCAGGATAGTTTGTCCGATTTGCTAGAGACTCAGGGCTCAGCCGTGGATCTCGACAACGATGGTGTACTGGATAATTTTGTCGATGGCAATGAAGACGGCCTGGATGACAATCTGGCGGCAAATCCAGTGCGTGAGCGAGATACCGATCAGGATGGTATTCCTGACCAGGTAGATCTAGACAGTGATGGCGACGGGTTCAGTGATCTCGTTGAGGCAGGTGGTGTCGACATCGATAACGATGGCACCGTCGATGTGCTCAAAGACGCTGATAACGACGGCATTCCCGACATCGCCGATGCGTCTAGCACTGGCGGTGAAGACAGCGATCAGGATGGTATAGACGATATGTACGACGTGACCTTTACAGGTGGTAACGATGCAGACGGTGATGGAATTGATGATCAATTTGATCCGGATAATGATGGCAACGGATTCGTTGGCCCATCGGTTTCTGATGATGGTCAGGGCACGGTGATCGAATTGCCTGACTCCAATGGCAATGGCACACCTGATATCCAGGAATCAGATCCAAGTTCTGGCAGGGTCGAAACCGGGCTCGGCGGATCTGGGCTGGCTTGCTCCATTGGCCCGGCAGGTCCAGCGTCAAAAGTGCCTGATCCCACATTTCTGCTGCTGCTGGCTGCCTCCCTGGCGTCCATCTTGTGGCGAACACTCCAACGGGTCGCTAAGCGACCCGCTGGTAACCCCAAAGGCCTGCGCAATGCAGGCCTTATCGTTGCAGCTGCCTCAACGCTTGCTATAAGCGGTTGCAGCTGGATGGGTTCCAATGGACCCGGCTCTGCGCACAAGGGCCGCATCTATGTCGGTGCCGGTGGATTGGTTAGCCAGGTCGAGCCAGATGCGAGTGAAGATTCAACAGTCAGTGTTGACGAGACCATGAGCGCAGGTGGAACGGTGCAACTCGGATACGATATCAGCAATCGCTTTTCGATCGAACTGCATGGGTCTGAGCTGGGTGAAGCCACGTTTGAACCACAAGGGTCAGTCGGCTATCAGGTGGGTGGATTAAGCGCGTTAATGTATGGGCTTAACAATGCTGATGATCGTGGTCGCCGCGAAGGCTTCTCTGTGTTTGGCAGAGTGGGCGGTGGCTCGATGCGCAACCAGGCAACTGACGTACGCTTTCGCCGTATAAACGACTATCACTTATTAGCTGGTCTGGGGCTGGAATACGGTTTAAGAAATGGCTTGGCTGTTCGTGCTGAAGCGGTGGCGCACGACACCGATGCAAGATACGGTCAGCTAGGGCTGGTTTATCGCTTTGGTTCAGCTGCAGCAAAACTACGATCACCTTCGCCACGTGCAGAAGTACCGACGCCAGCGGTTGTACCGCAACCTACGGTTCAAGAGCCGACTATTCAAACACCGCTTGATTCAGATGCGGATGGCGTTGCTGACGCGATTGACTCATGTCCTTCCAGCACACCAGGTGTACCTGTGAATCAAGATGGTTGTGCATTGTTTAACGGTGCGATTGAAGGTATTAATTTTGAGTCCGGGTCAGATCGACTTACCGGCGAAGCGCAGCAAATACTTAATAGTGTCGCTACCACTTTACGCAACTACCCGGATTTGCGTGTGTCTGTTGAAGCACATACCGATAATCAAGGTGGTGCAGAGAGCAACTTGCAGCTTTCAAAGCGACGCGCTATTGCTGTGGCCCGTTATCTGGTTGAGCAAGGTGTTGCTGGTCCCAGATTACAACCTCAAGCTTACGGTGAATCGCAACCGCGTGAGACCAACTCGACGTCTGCCGGGCGTGCCCGTAATCGACGCGTAGAGTTTCAAGTAGTTAATTGAGGGTTGGCCCGTTTTCCGATTCCCGGGCGTCAGCGGTAAACGCTGACGCAAAAATTTTCAGGATATCGAACAGCTAATAGATCGGGCTTATTGACCAGGCTTTATCGAAAAAAGAAAAAGACACGACAATGGGTCTCTTGCATCGCTGAGAGGCCTTTTTTCGTTAACGCCTACACACTTTGCTCTGCATCATTGTAAAAAAGTGATGAGCGATCTGTATTCTCACCTTCGAGTGTCGGATCCGCAGCGAGATTTGTTGCATACTCGACTGTAACTACGTATTTCCACAGGTTGACATCGAAGGGTATGGGTACCATAGGGATATATAAAAAAACGCCGATTACAATGCTCAGGCGTGTTTTAACAGCGAGTTCATCGACGTGCTTTATCGCCGGTTTGACGTTGTGCTTGTTGGTTTGCGTGGCAACGTCAGCAAGCGCCCAGCAACGCGCTGGATTTTCGGGCGATTCAGACAACGACGGGGTTGCTGATGTAGATGATGCTGACGACGACAACGATACAATCCCGGATGATGTGGAAGGCACTGTCGATACCGACGGTGATGGCATCATTGATTGTCTTGATCTTGATTCTGACAATGACGGCATCTCTGATCTTTATGAAGTCATTGCCGGTACAAGTCTGCAACCGCTCATTGATGCAGATAAAAATGGTGTGTTAGATGCAGGTGTGTCAGTTGGTAATAACGGCCTTGTTGATGTTGCGGAGCAGGGCGATGAGTCAGCGATTTCGATCACAAGCAGCGTTGATCTTGACGGTGACGGTATAAGAGATCAACAAGATCTTGATTCAGACAACGATGGCATCCCAGACGTTTTAGAAGCAGGCAGTAGTGATTTCGATTTTAATGGCAAGTACGATTTTTTTCTAGACCTTAACGGCGACGGTATTGCTGATAGATTAACTGCAACGCCGATCATTCCCAGAGATACCGATCTTGATGGTGTTGATGATTATCGTGATCTTGATTCAGATAACGATGGCTTATCCGATCGACTGGAAACCAGCAATACAGACACTGATGGCGATGGCATGGTAGACGAGTTCGTTGACGTCAATATTGACGGCTTACACGATCCCTACACTTCAGAATTCGCTGGTGTACCAGATACCGATAGAGATGGTTTTCCAGACTATCGAGATACTGATAGCGACGGTGATGGTGTCAGCGATGCTGAGGAAGGATTTAGCAGCACAGTTAATTCCGAACCGGTTGTCCCGTCAACTCCGTTTAATCCCTCACTTGTCGAACCAGAGCCTGCTGTAACGTTGGAAACCGGTGAAAACGGCAACGTGCTGGGCTGTTCACTAACGATTGCTTCGCACCCATCAAAGTCCGTGGATGCAGCATTTTTATTGATGTTGTTTGTAGCCTTTTTGGTTATGTTTAAACAATTTGTTATGCGTAAAAGTTTTGTCAATCGTAACCGACATCGTCAGCGACTTAGCCAGCCACAAAACGGTCAATCAAGAGAAAGTCAATTAAAAGACAGTCAAATAAGAGACAGTCATTCAAGAGACAGTCAACCAAAACCGAGCGCACAAACACCACTAACAACGATTTTGGCTATGGCTGTGCTCAGTGGTTGCGCGGCGCAATCTAATGGTAATCAAGCTGCGGGTTTGCCAACGCTGGGGCCTTACGCAGGTGTCGGTTTGGGAGCCAGTTTCCTGAATGCAAATACTTCTGACACCACGTTAGAGCAGGACCAGGATTTCAGTGCGGCAGGGCAAGTCACTTTAGGTGTCGACATGGGTCCGACACTGGCCCTGGAATTACGCGCTGCAGATCTGGGGGAAGCAACGTTCGACTCTGGTGAGGCGCTTGGTTATCAAGTAGCTGATGCCAGCGCTTTGGCTAAAGCCCGTTTTAACAAACTAACAGCATTTGGCCGGGTGGGTGTCGGCGCGTTGTTCAACGATGGAGACTTTGACACCAAACAAAAAAATAAAACGCATTTGGTTATTGGCGCTGGTGCTGAGTACACATTGAGTCGACAGCTCTCAGTGCGGTCAGAGTGGCAAGGTCACGATGTCGATGTTATGCATGGGCAGCTGAGCCTGTTATATCGTTTTGGTGCCCGCAACCAACGGCCACGCGTCATTGTTGCGAGTCAACGGCAGGAGGCTGAAGAATTTAAGCCAGTTCCGGTAAAGCCGCCGGTTGTGCCTGAGCCTGAACCTGAGCAACCGATTCCCTCACAAGCTGACGACACGGTGTCCGACAGCCAGGCATTGAGCTCGCTGGATATTCAAAAAATCCCTGAAAATACCGCTGTGCGGACCCCACCAGCGCCGACTCCAGCCCCGCCAAGCCCAACGCAGGACCAGACAAAGTCACCTGATACGCAAATCGCGCGTGCCGAGATTCCCAGCCCGCCTAACCCTCCCGCTACGGCCGACTCCAACAGCCGAAAACCGTTAATTAAGGTACCAGCGGAGCCGGTTGCCGCACCGCCTTTGGCAGAAGAATCGAAAAAAATTGCAGTCACTCGGCCTGATTCTGACGAGGACGGCATTGATGATGCATCAGATAATTGCCCTGGCTCGCAAGCCGGGGAACCCGTATTGGCGAATGGATGCTCAATGTTCGGTGAGTCTGTGCCCGGATTGACATTTTTTCCTGACACAGACCGACTGACGAAGTCAGCCGAGCAAGTACTGGATACGGTTGCGCAAGCGATGTCAGATGATGCAAGTGTTGGTGTCACCGTGGCGGCTCATACCCGACCTTCCACGGATGCCAATGTTGCAATGTTTCTAACTCGGCGGCGCACAATCGCAATTATCCGCTACCTTTCAGAGCAGGGGATTGATGCAACAAGGTTACGCCCGGAAGCATATGGCGATACTCAACCCCTTGCGAGTGCGGTTGAACCAAGTGATAACGACAGAGTGGTGTTATCAGCACGTTAGGCTTGTTTTTAGGTAGGCCACCACTGTAAACAAAAACGGTTCGCACAGTCGTAAGGCTGACGAATATAGGAAAAAGGCATGTTTAAACTGAATCCTCTTGTTGCGGCTATTTCTATCGCAATTGTTTCACCAATGGCCGCATTTGCAGCTGACACCGGCGATGCACCTGCAAGCTACGGGTTGGCCGAACACGAAATTTTGCCGGCCTCTCCATACATTGGTGAACAGTCACCGGATAACAACGACCCTGTCAATTCTCAGGATGCGCTTGGCGATGATAACGGCAACGTGGTCGATGACGAAGACGGTGTTTTTGCTTTTCCCCAGCTTGTGGAAAACGCCAAATCAATGAACGTTAACGTGTTCGTATCCAACCCTTCAACTCAAGATGCTACGTTAGTTGGCTGGATTGACTTTGATGGCAACGGTACTTTTGAAGCGGACGAAGCGGCAACAGCGATTGTGCCAGCTGGCTCTAGCAACGTTAAAATAAAATTGTTGTGGCCTGATACTTTCGGTATCTCTACCGACTATGACGGTCAGACCTACGCACGTTTTCGTATTTCAAACGATCCGCTACAACTTAGCGATTCTATGGGCTCAGCCAGCAACGGTGAAGTTGAAGACTACACACTAACAATCCAACAAGACAGTGACGGTGATGAAATCCCTGACACTCTGGATTTGGATAACGATAATGATGGTATCCCTGATGCAGTTGAAGGTACCACTATAGATACTGACGGTGACGGAACATTCGATTACCTGGATGTAGACTCGGATGACGATTCTATTCCTGACTATGCCGAAGCGGGACCTGATGCCAATAACCCACAAGACACTGACGGTGACTTAACGCCAGACTACCTGGATACAGACTCCAACAATGATGGTGTGGCTGATATTGCAGGTGATGCAAATGATAGTGATAGTGACGGCATTGCAGATTCAATTGAAGGTTCAATCGATACCGATGGTGACGGCATTATAAATTCTCTCGATATTGACTCAGACAACGATCTTATTCCAGACTCGGTAGAAATCGGTGTTTCGGCACCAAACCCAGTAGACACTGACGGTGACTTGATTCCGGATTACCTGGATCTGGATAGTGACAACGATGGTATTCCTGATCTTTATGAAAGTAATACCAACGAAATCAGTATTGAAGTACTGGATACAAACGTTGATGGCCAGGTTGACACCGGACAGGTATTTGGTGCTAACGGTTATGTAGACGATGTTGAAACAGGCGACGATACGGGCGTACCTATTTTCGCTATTCCAGATACTGATGGTGATGGTGTGCGAGATTTTCGCGACACTGACAGTGATGCCGATGGCACATTCGATGTAGTCGAGTCTGGTGGCGCTGATGCCGACAACAATGGTCTGGTCGATGATATTGTTGATACCAACGGCAACGGAGTTCCAGATGGTTATGACTTTACTGTCACAGGTGGTGTTGATACTGATGGTGACGGTATTGATGATTCAGTAGACGCAAGTTTTGTTGATGGTGCCGACGCAGATAACGACGGCATCATAGATTCTGTGGACCTTGATATCAATGGTGACGGGATGGTTGATGGTGTTGTTTCGAACGCTACGAACGATCTATTCCGTGATGGTGTATTGCCTGATGTCGACGGCGATTTCAATCCGGATTTCCGCGATCAGGATTCAGTTGCAGGGCCTACAACCGGTGCGACTACTGGTGCAACGGCTGGTGCAACAACTGGCGCAACTGATACGACAGGCGGAACAACAACGGGCACAACCGGTGGTACACCTGTTGAACCAACGACCACCACAACGGGTGGTTCAACCACCGATGGAATCGTTGAAACCGGCTTAAGTGGCAGCGCATGTTCGATCAGCGACGCTCCAGGTCGTGACCCTCTGTTTCCAGGTCTGGTCTTGATGAGTGCCACTATCTTATTTATGCGTCGTAAGCTCTTTGGTTCTGATATCTAATAGTCTGATAGCTAAGACTCGGATATCCAGGAGATCTACAAGCATTAGCATTTAAAGCTATTGTGGCCGCCGTTAATGGCGGCCGCATTGTGCATTATCAGAAAAATCGGCCACCGCTGCCTTAGTATGTTTCATTTAGTAATATTCGATTAGTAGTATTTGATCGCACCACTCAAATTTCACCATCTACTGCATCATCCAGTTAGTACCAGCAGCCATTTACGCTGTGTACAGTGGTACAAAATTTCCCGTTTTACGTTACTTGTTCAAAAAGTTCTGAAACTACGCGAATTAATTTTTTCAGACCATAATAACGTGCACCTTGTCACGTTCTATCAGCAATACGAGCCAGTAACCGCACGTTTACTGGTGGCCCTACTTAACTCACGTGGTAGTCGAGCGTAGCTAAACTACATTGAGCGCTGAAATGGCCTTAAATCCGTTGAATTGTGTACAAAAGTTCAAACTATTACCGCATCCTTTGCCATGCTCTCTTGTATAGTTTGCCACCTTCCAGCCGATAACTTAAGGCTATGCGGGGCTATAAGCTCAACGCTGCCAAATGGAGAACTTAATGAATTTGCCGGCACGAAAAAACGAGACGAGCATGATTGATTTAACGCAGTACGGAATAGAAAACGTCACGGACATCGTTTACAACCCGAGTTTTGAGCAACTGTTTGAAGAGGAAACACTTGCATCATTAAGCGGATTGGAAAAAGGCATTGTCACTCCAAGTGGTGCAGTGGCTGTTGACACAGGAGCGTTTACCGGCCGGTCTCCCAAAGACAAATACATCGTTGAAGATGCCACAACCAAAGACACGCTTTGGTGGGCAGCTCAGGGTGATAACGATAATAAGCCCATCAGTGAAGCCGTTTGGAAAGATCTGCTAGCGACGTCAGCAAAGCAACTATCGGCAAAGCGCTTGTTTGTTGTCGATGCATTTTGTGGTGCCAACGAAGACTCTCGTTTAAGTGTTCGCTTTGTTATGGAAGTAGCATGGCAGGCGCACTTTGTAACGAACATGTTTATTCGACCAACTGCAGCAGAACTCGACAACTTCGAGCCAGACTTTGTTGTTATGAACGCAGCCAAAACAACCAACACCAAGTGGAAAGAGCACGGACTCAACTCTGAAAACTTTGTGGCGTTTAATTTAACTCAAAAAATTCAAATCATTGGTGGTACCTGGTACGGCGGTGAAATGAAAAAAGGCATGTTTGCCTACATGAATTACCTATTACCTCTACGCGGTATCGCATCCATGCATTGTTCGGCTAATGCCGATGAGAATGGCGATGCGGCTGTTTTCTTCGGTCTATCGGGCACGGGTAAAACCACTTTATCCACCGACCCCAAGCGTCGCCTTATCGGTGACGACGAGCATGGTTGGGACGACGACGGGGTTTTTAACTATGAAGGCGGTTGTTATGCTAAGACGATTCGCTTAAGCGCAGAAGCTGAGCCGGATATCTTTGGTGCCATCAAGCGCAATGCTTTGTTAGAAAATGTGGTGCTCAATGCTGACAACAGTGTTGACTATGATGATGGCAGCAAAACAGAAAACGCGCGGGTCTCATACCCGATCGACCACATTGACAATATCGTCAAGCCGGTATCCCGTGCAGGCCACGCCAGCAAAGTGATTTTCCTGTCAGCAGATGCCTTCGGTGTTTTGCCACCGGTATCGATATTGACACCAGAGCAGACCAAGTATCATTTTCTGTCTGGCTTTACTGCAAAGCTGGCTGGAACAGAACTGGGTGTGACAGAAGCTCAGCCGACCTTTAGTGCTTGTTTTGGTAAAGCGTTCCTGAGTCTGCACCCAACTAAGTATGCAGAAGAGCTATCCAAGCGTATGGAAGCCGCTGGTTCAAAAGCTTACCTGGTCAACACCGGTTGGAATGGTACGGGTGATCGTATTTCAATCAAAGCAACAAGAGCGATTATTGACGCCATTCTGGATGGTTCAATCGAAGATGCTGACACCGCGATAGTGCCTATCTTTAATTTGACTGTACCCTCAGCGCTGAATGGTGTTGATTCAAATTTGCTTGACCCAAGAAGTACATACGATTCGGCTGACCAATGGGAAGAGGGTGCGCAAAAGCTCGCGAAATTGTTCGTTGATAATTTTGTCCAGTACACGGACAACGCCAGTGGCAAGTCTCTTGTCTCTGCAGGCCCTACCCTTAGCTAGAACCTCAAACCAGCCCCAGCATGTCTGGGGCTGCATGATCTGCAAATCTTGCGATTATGATTCTCCTTGAACGAGCATTGGCTTAAAATGTAAATCCAATATTGCGCAATCAGGGTAAGCCGGTGTACGGATTAATAGGAAAAATGATCGCTATCACGGGAAGCCGTGATGAGTTGATGTCGATATACTTGAAGGCACGAAAGACATGCCCGGCTGTATAACTTACGTCGTTGCAAAAGATTCAGCAGACGAAAACGCTTTTTGGGTTAAGGAAGTTTGGGAGAATCAAGATCGGCATTCAGAATCCTTATCACTGCCAAGTGTTCAGCAGGCAATCTCAAAAGGGAAGCCACTGATTGCGGGGTTTGGTGAGAGATTTGAAACAGTTCCTGTAGGTGGACAAGGTATAGGATAGCTTTACCTTTCGCCTGATTACTCCTGTTTGCTGGTTTGGAAGTCAACGTATGAGTGGGTTTTTGTAAAATTTACTCATTTACTCATTTACTCATTTACTCATCAACCATTCACTCACTCACAATAACCTGAAATCCGCCGTATATTAATCTTTCGCTATCAAACGGCATTGGGTTGTTCTCGCTACTCATTCTGGGATCTTCCATGACTTTCTTCATACCAGTGTTACGTACCGCTTTAGAAGGCCAAACTATCCAGGAAAATACGACTGTCTCATCTTCCTTACACTGCACTGCAAGTGGAAAAGAGGTTTTATCGCCATCAGGAACATCGTCTCCCCAGCATTCGACTAAACGGATGGCTCCATATTCTTTAAACACAACTGCCGCCTCTTTGGCATGACGAATATATTGTTCCTTATTTTTACTTGGAACAGCTGCCGAAAAGCCATCAACATATTCCATAATGAGTTCCTCTTTCGTGTGTTTGATTTTGTGTGGAAAAATAAGACGAGTTGCCAGTGAGCTTGAAAACCGTTCTTTTGATTTAATCTGACACTGCTTAATTTTCCTTGGCACGCCAGTGGCCATTCTATTAGCAACCGTGCTACTCCACAGAATAAACAACCGGGCACGAATCTGGGCGCTTATTGCGCTTATTTTCTCAATCAGCACGTTAGTCATCACCTTTACCCAGCACCTCCCGTTAAATGACCGGTTAGCTGACGCGATGGATTGGGCTGATTACTACATTGATTGGGTAAGCTGGAATCACCTAAGAATGACAACCAGCGTTGTTGCGTTTCTGATGCCTTAATTAGTCGTCAGGTTGCCCGTCAACAAGGGCATCTTCTTCGCCCGGTGGTATACCGCGCACCGCTTTTATACTGGCCTGTAATCGCAGCTCATCGTCCGAACCGGGCACCACACTTTGCAATGCCAGCTTAAGCTGATTCAAGGCTCTTTGACCTTCGTTTAATCCAGCAAAGTAACGCGCCAGCGATTCGTGACTTGCAGCTTGCTGGCCTAGCCTTTGTTGCAAACTGGCTAGTTGACGCCAAGCCAGGGGATTAGGGTTTTGGATACGACGCAAATATCGCGTGGTGATTTGCATTGCCTCAGAAAGCTCGCGTTTGCGCGTTAGCAGTTCTACCAGTTTTTCTACCACTGAAAAACGCTCGGGATAAAATTCGTGCAACGACTCGAGTATGTTTAGAGCGCCGTCCAAGTCACCACTTTTTTCCAGAACCACAGCTTTCGTTAGCTCACCTGTTGGGTGATCTTTGCTTAGTTCTCCAAGCTTGGTCAGGTACTCGGTTGCTTTGTCCAGACGATTAGCTTCTATATGCAGTAGGGCTATGCCATACGTGTTTTCAGCGTTTGCGTTGTTGGCGTGTTGGGCGTTGAAGGTTCGCAAAAGCTGACCTTTGTCACCTGTTGAGAGCACAGCCAAACGAGCTTTAAATAACTGGAAATCAGTTTGCGGTGCTAAAGCTTTATTAGGTTTGTTGCTAGCACGGTCTCTGGCTTCAGCTATACGGTTGTTATCCAGTGGATGCGTGCGTAAGTATTGCAGCGCACCGGCGGAGGTATTAAGTGAGTTCTTACGCCGTAATATATCGAATGACTCTGCCATTGCCGTAGGGCTGTACTGTGCATTGGTCAGAATCTCAATACCAATACGGTCAGCTTCCATCTCATTGGTTCGGGTAAAGTTGACGGCCGATTGCTGGGTCGCTGCCATGCCGGCGGCCAGCGCGGCTTGACCAGCTTCGGTGGAGGCCTGGCCGATGACTAAAGCCGCAAATATCGCAGCAGCGGTTCTCATAGAGTATTGGTTACCGACAGCGAATGCACGGGCGTGGTGTCGCTGAGTCACATGGGCTACTTCGTGGGCGATAACCCCGGCCAGTTGCTCCTCGTGTCGCATCGCGTCTATCAAACCTACATTAACGCCGACGTAACCACCTGGAATAGCAAACGCATTGATCTGGCTATCATCGATAACAAAAAAGGTGAAATCCTGTTCGGAAGACTTGCCAGAAGCCAGTGCCAGTCGATTGCCCAGATTGGTGATGTATTCGTCGATTAAGACATCGCGGACCAGCGGCATTTGCGCTCTGATCTGACGCATAAAATGCGCGCCAAGCTGCTTTTCCTCGATTGGCGAAAGGGCGTTATCTGCAGGTTCGCCCATGATGGGCAAATTTTGCTGAGCCACGACACTGCCGCTAGTGCTGAGCGCAAGCCCGATTCCAAGCAATGTCACCCACAAGCCCTTCTGCAACCTCATGTGCAAAGAATGGCGTTTTGCAGAGGCAGGGTGTTGATATTGTTGAGAAGCAATTGGCATTGAAATTTTGACAGTCAAACGGGTTTAAGTTCTGCCCTTTTATTACTAAAGTGTAGTCGGTGTATAAATGCTGCGTTGTTCGTGCCAATCTAACACGATGCAGGGCTTATTTCGGGTGTTACGGCACACTTCGCGACTCAGTGCACCCCAAACCCCGCTGATTCGCTATACTCGGTAATGTTAAGGGGCAGGACACAATCTGGCCTGTCAGCAAGCCGGCGTTACGCACTCTCCACCCGAAAGGCGCGCACGTCCCTAGTGGCACACCCACCGCCACTGTCTAAACCCCGGCTGTAATGCAGACACGCCACCTCGACGACACATGACAGGTATTCATGAGAGCTTACGCTTGCGTGGATGGTGCTGTCTCTAATCACAATTTATGCAACTATGGTTGCAACAGCATGGTTGATCAATCAACGCCGCCTTCGTGCCCGTTGATTGTTTGTCGACCGTGCTCCTAACGACGAGGAATAGCAGGTGGAATTATCCGGTGGTGAAGTGCTAATGGAAGCACTTAAAGAAGAAGGGGTAGAGCATATATTTGGTTACCCTGGTGGGGCAGTGCTGCATATTTATGATGCGCTGTATCAGCAAAATTCGGTCAAACACATTCTTGTGCGTCATGAACAAGCTGCAACCCATGCAGCTGATGGCTATGCACGCGCAACCGGCAAGCCAGGTGTGGTGCTGGTTACTTCAGGTCCAGGGGCTACCAATGCTGTCACCGGCATCGCTACCGCCTTTATGGATTCCGTTCCCATGGTTGTTATATCAGGTCAGGTTCAAAGCCGGTTCATTGGCAGTGATGCGTTTCAGGAAGTCGACTGTGTGGGCATAACCCGTCCCTGTGTAAAGCATAACTTTCTGGTTGACTCATTAGAAAACATGGCGCAAACCATTAAAGAAGCTTTTTACGTTGCAACCACAGGTCGGCCAGGTCCGGTGGTTATTGATATTCCCAAAGATTTCACCACACCGGGTGTCACCGTACCGTTCGAGTATTCCAAAGCTGTCGAGATGCGCTCTTACAGCCCTCCGACACAAGGACATCCAGGCCAAATTCGTAAAGCGGTTGATCTTATTTTGTCAGCCAAAAAGCCGATGATTTACTCTGGTGGTGGTGTTGTGCTGGGCAATGCCTCAGAACAGTTACGCGCTTTTACCCGTGAACTTGGTTACCCCATTACACAAACCCTAATGGGCCTGGGTGCGTACCCCGCATCAGATAAACAATTCATCGGTATGTTGGGCATGCACGGTACCTACGAAGCCAACCTGGGTATGCACGAATGCGATGTGTTAATTGCCATCGGTGCAAGATTCGATGATCGGGTAACCGGTGAAGTCGACCGATTCTGTCCAAATGCAAAAATTGTCCATGTCGATATCGATCCTGCTTCTATTTCCAAAAACGTTACCGTTGATGTGCCGATTGTGGGTGATGTTGGGCTGGTACTCGATGCCATGCTTGAACAAATCAAAGCGTCTGAGCGCCGGGCCGATCCAGCTGATTTAGCCAGTTGGTGGTCGCAAATTAAGACGTGGCAAGCAAGCAAGTGCATGGACTACGAGCTCAGCGACACACTGATCAAACCCCAGGCTGTGGTGGAGGCATTATGGCGTGAGACCAAAGGGCAGGCCTATATCACGTCCGATGTTGGGCAGCATCAAATGTGGGCGGCGCAATACTATGGTTTTGATGAGCCTAATCGTTGGATAAACTCTGGCGGTTTGGGCACCATGGGATTCGGTTTGCCGGCGGCTTTAGGTGTGGCTCTGGGCAAACCCGACGAAACAGTTGCCTGTATAACCGGTGAAGCCAGCATTCAAATGTGCATTCAAGAGCTGTCCACCTGCTTACAGTACGGTACTCCCATTAAAGTAATTAATTTAAACAATCGTTATATGGGGATGGTTCGGCAATGGCAGGAGTTCAGTTATGAATCACGCTACTCGCATTCCTATATGGATGCGTTGCCAGACTTTGTTAAGTTGGCCGAGGCCTATGGTCACGTGGGCATGAATATCGAAAATCCAGCTGATGTCGAGGGTGCCCTGGCAGAAGCGTTTGCTATGAAAGACCGACTGGTATTCATGAACTTTGTCACTGATCAGGCGGAGAATGTTTATCCAATGATTGAAGCCGGTAAGGGGCATCACGAGATGCGACTAAACCCTGCGAGGGAGCTAGCCTGATGCGGCATGTCATATCTGTATTAATGGAAAATGAAGCCGGTGCGCTGTCGCGCGTCGCAGGTTTATTCAGCGCCCGAGGTTATAACATTGAGTCATTAACGGTTGCACCAACCGATGATGAAACGCTTTCGCGTATGACCATTGTTACCACTGGCACTGAACGCGTAATAGAGCAAATCATAAAGCAGCTTAACAAGCTGGTATCGGTTGCCAAGCTCAGTGACCTTACCGAAGTGCCGTTCATCGAACGCGAGATCATGTTAGTGAAAGTGCGTGCGGTGGATGGCGGTCGTGAAGAGGTAAAACGTTTGTGCGATATTTTCAGAGGCAAGATTCTGGATGTAACAGATGCCAGTTATGTTGTCGAACTCACGGGTGATGATCACAAGCTAAGCGCATTTCTTGACACCCTGGGGTCGGATAACGTTATTGAAGTGGCGCGTTCCGGGGCTACAGGAATAGCCCGCGGCGAAAAGTCTCTTAAAGTCTAGTTTTTAATCGCCGGACTTGTGATCGCGCAGGGCTGCTAGCTGTTAACATAAAGCAAAGTGCGGTGGCCTTTGGGCCGCCGCTGGTATCCGAGCCCAGACTCTAACAGATCAGAGGTATTGCATTGCATGAACACTCAGGGTCCCCTGACTCAGAAACCTCAGCGTGGGCGGGGCATTTACCTGCTGCCAAACCTGTTCACAACCAGCGCCTTGCTTGCTGGTTTTTACGCCATTATCGCGGCATTTAATTCGCAGTTTGAAACGGCGGCCATCGCTATCCTGGTCGCTATGGTGCTCGACGGTTTCGATGGCCGTGTGGCGCGCATGACCAATACGACCACAGCCTTTGGTGCAGAGTACGATTCCATGGCAGACATGGTCTCTTTTGGTGTTGCCCCGGCTTTTCTAATGTACAGCTGGTCTTTGTCGAGTTTACCCGTATCCGATTACGGGCAATTAGGATGGGTGGTTTGTTTTGTCTACACCGGTTGTTGCGGATTGCGTCTGGCCAGATTTAACGTTCAGGTGGGCACTGCGGATAAGCGATTTTTTCAGGGGCTCGCTTGCCCCGCAGCGGCTGCAGTTCTAGCCAGCCTTGTTTGGGTGTGTGCCGAGTTTGGTGCAAAAGGTGAAGAACTGGTTGGTCTGGCACTGTTTGCTACTTTGTCTACTGGCCTACTGATGGTCAGCACGTTTATGTATTACAGCTTTAAAGATTTAGGCGATAGCAGAAAAGTGCCCTTTGCCATGCTGCTGGGGCTATTGTTGTTGTTAGTTACCACAGCTGTTGATCCACCTAAAATGATTCTTATTGCCACATCTTTTTATGCCGCTGCAGGGCCCGCCTATGCCTTGTTTCGCTGGGTGCGCAAGCGCAATAAGCGCAGCGTTAGCAAGCCTTAATTTATACGCCATAGATGACTATGCCTTATACGCAAAGCCAGCTTCGTTGTTTGCAGGGAATGGGTATAGTGCCCTGGGTCAGTCGTGATGATATCGCGATAAACGATGACGCCGTTGCGCAAATAGTGCGTGAAGTCGAAGCGGCGGAGCAATCTGATAATTCGATGCCGGTAGCAGCCACGCTGAGTACGCCAGTAGCTATGCCCGCAGCCGCTTCAGTGACGCACCTTGCGGCAGAGCCTGTAGCAACAGAACAGGCCGACGCAGAATCAAGCCCAGACTCATTGGCCTTAAATTTAATGCAAACGCGGTTAGTTGAAATTCCTTTTCGCGGGCAACGTTGCGCGCAACTTGGTAAGTCTGATGCGCCATTGCTTATTCTGGTAGAAGCCATCAGTACGCAACAAAAGCAGTACCCCTTTGAAGCAAAGGATGCCAAGTTGTTTGATGATATGTTGCGCTCTATTGCCTGGCGCCGCCAAGATGTTTGCCTGGCAGTGTTACCGCCGGCAGGTAATAGCTTGATGCTGGAAGAGGCGGGTGACTTATCTGCAGACTTGTATGCACAAAATATGGCTGTGTCCTGTGTGGCTGATGTGTGCAAACCTCATCGTGATGCGGTGCTGTTGTTTCGCATGTCTTTACCTGAAACCCTGAATATTGATGAACTTGTTGTGCCAATGGAACGTAAAAGCATGATGGCCTGGCAACTACCACACCCTGCCATGTTAAGAGAATCCCCGAATAGAAAACGCCAAGCATGGAATGTGCTAAAGGCTGTGCGGCAACGGTTGCACCCCATCGGGTAAGTTTGTATGTCTGCCAACTCTTTATCATTGCCCAAGCCGAGCATCATGCGGCCAAGCGATTTAATTGAGGTCATGGTGGTGGAAAACGCCAATTATGATTTTCCGTGGACCGAGGGCATTTTTAGAGACTGCATAAAGGCAGGCTATACGTTGCAGGCTTTGCGTCTCGACGGCACTTTGGTTGGTTATGGTGTCATGCAGGTTGGAGCCGACGAAGCGCATATTCTTAATCTGTGTATCGACAATGCGTTCAATCGCCGTGGGTATGCGCGGTTTTTACTAAACTTGTTACTCGATTTAGCTCAAAGAGCCGGTGCCCATACTGTGTTTTTGGAAGCGCGGCCTTCTGTGCCGCGAGCAATCAGGCTATATGAGCAGGCTGGATTCAACGAAGTGGGGCTACGGCCCGATTACTATGACAGTCACAATGGGCGAGAGGATGCGATTGTGATGGCAAAAAGCATTACTTCTTAGGCACGTTGTAGTCTCTGGCGTTATACTGTGGCGCTGTTCTATTCAACATCGCGTTATCCACCATGACTCCCATAGAAGAAATCCGGCGCAGGCGAACCTTTGCCATCATTTCGCACCCGGATGCGGGAAAAACCACACTAACAGAGAAGCTCTTGTTATTTGGCGGCGCCATACAGTTGGCTGGTACTGTTAAGGGCCGAAAGGCTGCGCGCCATGCAACATCTGACTGGATGGCGATGGAACAAGAGCGTGGTATCTCTGTTACCTCATCGGTCATGCAGTTTCCTTATAAAGATCGTATTGTTAATTTGCTTGATACGCCTGGTCACGAAGACTTCTCAGAGGATACGTATCGCACGTTAACGGCAGTGGATTCGGCGCTAATGGTTATTGATGTAGCTAAAGGTGTTGAGACGCGTACCGAAAAATTAATGGATGTTTGTCGCCTGCGTGATACGCCAGTGATGACATTCATTAATAAGCTTGATCGCGAAGGGCGCGAGCCGATCGAGTTAATGGATGAAGTTGAGAAAATGTTGAATATACAATGCTCACCGATCACCTGGCCTATTGGTATGGGTAAACGGTTTAAGGGTGTTTATCATTTGCATCGCGATACTGTGCATTTTTATTCGCCAACTCATGGCGGTAAGGTGCAAGAAGGTCAAGTGGTTGAAGGTTTGGATAATCCCATGCTTGACGAAATATTGGGTGATATGGCATCCGAGCTGCGCGAAGAAATTGAGCTAGTCCAGGGTGCTTGTAATGAGTTTGATAAAGAGGCTTATTTGGCTGGAACGTTAACGCCGGTTTTCTTTGGTTCTGCCATCAATAATTTTGGTGTTGCCGAGTTGCTTGACGATTTTGTCGAACATGCACCGCCCCCGCAATCACGGCAAACGGTGACCAGAGAGGTCATGCCTGAGGAAAAAGACTTCACAGGCTTTGCTTTTAAAATTCAGGCCAATATGGACCCGCAACATCGAGATCGTGTAGCGTTTGTGCGCATTTGCTCAGGGCAATACTCCAAAGGCATGAAAGCAAAGCACGTGCGATTAGGTAAGGATGTACGTTTCGCCGATGCACTAACGTTTATGGCAGCAGACAGGGGCCACGTCGACGAGGCATTCAGTGGCGATATTATTGGTATTCATAACCATGGCACGATAAGAATTGGCGATACGTTTACTGCGTCTGAGAATTTGATTTTTACAGGTATTCCCAACTTCGCACCTGAACTATTCCGCCGGGCAGTGTTAAAAGACCCGCTGAAAATGAAAGCGTTGCAAAAAGGGCTTGGGCAATTATGTGAAGAGGGTGCCACTCAGTTGTTTAAGCCACTGGTCAGCAATGATCTTATTCTCGGCGCGGTTGGTGTGTTGCAATTTGAAGTCGTCGCACAACGCTTGCGCGACGAATACAAAGTTGAGTGTCAATTTGAAGCCGTTGGTGTGCAGCAAACTCGCTGGGTAAAATGCGACGACGATAAAATGCTTGCAGATCTACGTCGAAAGCTTGACAGTAATCTTGCTATCGATCATGCAGACGAATTAGTTTACCTTGCACCTACTCGTGTCAATTTACAGATGACCCAGGAACGCTGGCCAGAGGTTGAATTTTTGTCGACTCGAGAGCAGGTGTTCAACTAAAGTTTAGGAAGAAATGTGTTTTGGTCCATATGGACCAAATATAGTGCTTTTCGTTTGTTGTTATTTTACCACTCGTATGACAAACTGATTGAATGTCACGGCGCTCACAAGGACGCGCTTCAGACCTTGAATTTGAAATAAAAGTTCGAGTTGAAAGCATTAAGGAAAGGTATTAAAGGCCTTTGTTAATTTATAAATCAGGAATTTTTATATGAAAAAGTTAGGCACTATTTTAATTGTTTTGGCAGGCTTCGCAGCGCAATCTGCAATGGCTGATTTATTTGGTCCTGCCAATGGTCGCAGCGCTAATCTCGACAACTTGGCAGACATGTCAGTGGAAGGCGGCGCGTTAATCGGTGGAGACTACACAACATTTGGCGCTAGATTTAATTACAAATTAAATCCCGACATGATGCTCTTTGGTGATATTGCTCAGACTAACGTCGATGGTTTTGGTGAAGATGCTTCTGGCATCGCGTTTGGTGGTGGCCTTTACTACTACTTGCGCAATGTTGTCTTGCTTGAAAATACAAGCACAGCTGTAAAAGGTTCTTACCACCTGGCGCCTTTGGATATCAGCGGAACAGATGTTGACTACAGTGAAATTGCTATCGAGGCCTTGATCAGTGGTGACCAATTGGCCACGACCGATTTTGGCTGGTACGCAAACGCCGGTCTGCACATCGTGAGCGTTGAAATTGATCTCGGTGGCTTTGGTTCAGCTGACGGAAGTGACACAGAGCTAGGCTTTGGTGGCGGTATCATCGGTCAGGCAAGCGTAGGCGAATGGTATGCCGGCGTTGATTTTATTGATGGCTTGCAGCTTGTTGGCGGCTTTCGCTACAACCTGTAATTAAGAATTACAAGTTGTAAGCTTAGAAGTTACTGGTAAGCGCTAGTGATCCACTAGTTTATTACTCTTGTCCTCGAGGGTTCTCCTCGAGGATAGCTGCACAATCTTATCCCACAGGATTTCCCAATAAGCGCACCAGCTTGGATTGCCCACCAGAGATGTCACGGAAAACATAGTTCTCTGGCTCTCAATTAACTACTAGTTGCGATGGTATAATGACGTCCACTGTAGGAAACTATCGAACCTGGTTGGCTCAATGACCACGCAAACAGATGTAGTAATTATTGGAGCAGGCCCGGTTGGTTTGTTCCAGGTATTCGAGCTCGGACTGCAAGGTCTCTCGTCAATGATTATCGATGCGCTGCCAGAACCTGGTGGCCAGTGCATCGAACTCTACCCAGACAAACCTATTTACGATATTCCGGCAGTACCTGTTTGCACGGGCAAGGAGCTTGTAGATAAGCTGCTTGATCAAATTGCGCCGTTTGAAGCTCCTATTCATACCGATCAAACCGTCGATTCAGTTGCCAAGCAAGATGATGGCACCTTCATTGTTGAAACATCAAAAGGCCTGAAAGTGCAGTGCCGCGCCATTGTTGTTGCCGCCGGTGCCGGGTCGTTCACACCGGTGAAGGTAAGAGTTGAAGGCATTGACCAATTCGAGGGCAAGCAGCTGGTTTATCGTGTTCGCGACCCATCACTCTATAAAGACCGCCACATCGTTATATTGGGCGGAGGTGATTCTGCCGTGGACTGGGCAATAGCTTTGGCGGATGCGTCAAAAAGCTTAACCCTGATAAACCGCACTGAGCGCTTTAGGGCTGCTGAAAACTCAGTCGATAAACTCATGGCATTGCAAGATGCGGGTAAGGCGAAGGTGTTGTTTGGTGCGGTTAAAGGCTTTGAACAGAAAGATGGTCTGCTTACCAGCGTCCGTTGCATAATGCGCGACGAAGAAAAGACCGAATTGGATATTGCGTTAGATGATTTGTTAGTGTTTTTTGGCTTATCGCCCAAGCTTGGACCGGTTGAAAATTGGGGCATGCAGTTAGAGAAAAACCTTGTTGGTGTAAATTACGAAACTTATGAAACATCGGTGCCGGGGATTTACGCTGTTGGTGATATCAATACTTATGCAGGCAAGAAAAAACTGATCTTAAGTGGTTTTCATGAAACGGCGGTTGCAGCCCATGCAATTAAACATCAATTTGAACCCGATAAAAAGCAGTACACGCAGTACACCACCACCAGTCCATTGCTGCAAAGACGACTCGGTGTGGAAGAAGAGTCTGCATAGAAGACTCTGTTTGGACTACTAGGCAAAACTGTTCGGCAAAACTTCTTGGCATAGACTACTCAGCAGAGAGAAAGTGAAGCTCCAACAACTTCGTTGCATTGTCGCCATGCGGCAAAACAATTTAAACGTATCTGAAGCAGCTGCATCTCTGTTTACCTCACAGCCCGGGGTCAGTAAACAGATCAAACAGCTTGAAGAGGAAATCGGCGTAACGCTTTTTGAGCGCAAAGCAAAACAAGTTGTGTCGGAAACAGCAGCTGGCAAGGATGTCATTGATATTGCCGAACGTATTCTGGCATCGATCGAAGATGTGAAGAACGTGGGTCGAGAATATAACGACCCTCAGGCCGGTGATTTACGACTGGCGACTACCCACACTCAAGCCCGCTACGTGTTGCCAGCCATTGTACAAGCGTTTGGTGAGCGTTTTCCAAGAGTCAATATTCATCTGCATCAAGGTACTCCCACGCAAATGGCCAGCATGATTGAAGCTGGGGAGGTTGACTTTGTTATTGCCACCGAAGGCACTCACCACTACAAAGACTTGGTTATGTTGCCATGCTCGCGCTGGAATAGAGCGGTCATAGTGCCACCCGAGCACACGCTGTATAAAATCAGCCAGCTTGATGGCTTAACGCTAGAGGCATTGTCTAACTACCCAATCGTTACCTACAACTTTGGTTTTACCGGCCGTTCTCAACTGGACAAAGCATTCCAATCAAAAGGGCTTGATCCGACCGTCGTTTTAACTGCTGCTGATGCCGACGTTATAAAAACATATGTTCGATCAGGACTAGGCGTAGGCATAATTGCCAGGATGGCCTATGAAGTAAATAATGACGCTGACCTTAAAATGTTGGAGGCCTCGCATTTATTCGATAGCAGTGTTACGCACATAGGCATGCGAGGCAATCGCACACTACGGCCGTTCATGTATGCGTTTATCGAACAGTTTGCATCACACTTAACTGCTGAGCGTGTGGATGCAGCTTTAGCCTTGGCAACGCGTTCAGAAAGACAAGCGTTATTTGCCGAAATCGACTTACCTACTTGCTAACTAGCCTTATAGAATATCAGTGCTATGACCACACAAACCAACTCCCATGAGACGGCACTGGTGGAAATGCAGGGCATCACCAAATCCTACCCTGGAACCCTGGCCAACGATGCTATTGATCTGACAATTTATTCCGGCCAAATACACGCCCTGCTAGGAGAGAATGGTGCGGGTAAAAGTACCCTTGTCAAAATTCTTTATGGTCTGTTGCAAGTCGATGCAGGCAGCATAGCCTGGCAGGGCCAGCCGGTTTCTATTGATAGTCCTGCGCAAGCCAGGGCACTTGGTATCGCTTTGGTATTTCAGCATTTTTCGTTATTCGATTCACTCACCGTTATCGAAAATATTGCCTTGGGAATGGCAGTTGATGCCAATAAGGAACTACATCAAAAAATTATTGATGTATCCAGTCGATATGGTTTGTTGTTAGACCCGGATCGTGATGTATACAGTTTGTCAGTTGGACAAAGGCAACGTATAGAAATTGTTCGCTGCTTGTTGCAATCGCCAAAGTTACTCATCATGGATGAGCCTACGTCGGTGTTAACCCCGCAAGAGGTTGGTGAGCTATTCGTGACGTTGCGGCGATTGGCCGATGAAGGTATGGCCATTTTGTACATCAGTCACAAGTTAAACGAAATAAAAACCTTGTGCAGTGAAGCAACCATTTTGCGTGATGGCAAACGAGTGGCTACTGCGGACCCTGCCCGCCAAAGTGTAAACAGCCTTGCCGCATTAATGATGGGTAACGAGGTAGCATCGGTTACCCGGGCTAAACGAACACCATCGAGTGATATCAAATTACAACTCAGTGGTGTTTCACTGAATGCCAAAGAACAGCATGGCGTTCCCTTAAAAAAACTGAAGCTTAGCGTAAGTGCAGGCGAGATCGTTGGCATAGCCGGTGTAGCTGGCAACGGCCAGGATGAACTGATGCAGGTAATATCAGGGGAAGCTAAACTGCCGAATGCAAAAATGCTAACAATCAATAACCAGGCAGTGGGTAAGCTATCACCTGGTGAGAGGCGCGCACTTGGTTTGTGTTGTGTACCAGAGGAACGCTTGGGTCATGCCTCTGTTCCTGGCATGACATTGTCAGAAAATGCGTTTTTAACGGCGCATCATCGTATTAGTTTGCGTACTGCGGGTTTTATCAGCAATGGCAAAAGTGCACGCTTTACCAATCAGGTAATCGAACAATTCAATGTGCATTGCAACGGTCCCCAATCACTGGCTGCCAGTTTGTCTGGTGGTAACTTGCAAAAATTTATTGTTGGTCGTGAAATCGAACAACAGCCCAGTGTGTTTGTCGTATCACAACCAACCTGGGGAGTTGACGCTGGGGCTGCAGCTTTAATACATCAATCAATACAGGCAATGGCGCAGCTTGGTGCGGCGGTGTTGGTGATATCTCAAGATCTTGATGAGTTGATGTTAATTACGGACCGCATTGCGGCCTTATGCGCAGGCCGTTTGTCACAGGTATATCCAACCAGGGATGTTTCGTTGCAACAATTGGGAACACTGATGGGTGGTGCCTCGATAGAGGCAGGAGCGGTTGCATGATTAGTTTGCAAGCTCGCGCAGAACCATCGAAGCTGATGGGCTTTTGTGCTCCATTGATTGCCTTGCTTGTCACTTTGCTGGCTGGTTTGTTGTTGTTCGCCATATTGGGTGTGCCGGTTGGTCAGGCGTTTTATGCTTTTTTTATAGAACCGGTTAGCAGCTTGTATGGTCTTTCTGAGCTGGGGGTGAAAGCGGCGCCACTCATTATGATCGCAGTGGCGCTCTCGATTGGTTTTCGTGCCAACGTCTGGAATATTGGCGCTGAAGGCCAGCTGATACTCGGTGGTGTTTGCGGTGGAGCCGTAGCCTTGTATTTTTATGAAGTCGACGCCTGGTACGTATTGCCGCTGATGACTCTGGCGGGCATTTTAGGCGGTATGTTGTGGGCAGCTATTCCTGCACTGTTGCGCACACAATTTAACGCTAATGAAATCTTAACCAGCTTAATGCTGACGTATGTAGCCGCGTTGCTGCTGAGTATGTTGGTCCACGGTCAACTGCGTGATCCCGATGGATTTAATTTTCCTGAGTCACGATTGTTTCATGCAGCGGCAACTTTGCCGATCATCATGGAAGGTACCCGTTTACACATAGGTGCGTTAGTCGCCTTGTTGTTAGTTGTTGTAGCTTGGGTGTTGTTATCCAGAACGTTATTAGGATTTGCATTAAGGGTCAATGGCAATGCGCCGCGAGCAGGTCTTTATGCAGGCTTTGCGCAAAAACGGTTGGTTTGGTTTTCTTTATTGTTTTGTGGTGCAGCTGCAGGTTGCGCGGGTTTGTTCGAGGTTGCCGGGCCTATTGGCCAACTGTTGCCCACTATCTCACCTGGCTATGGGTTCACAGCTATTATTGTGGCGTTTCTTGGACGCTTACACCCGGTGGGTGTGGTGTTCGCAGGATTGGTGATGGCCCTGTCTTATCTTGGCGGCGAGTCAGCACAAATCAGCTTGAATCTGCCCGTTGCGGTTACCGGTGTATTCCAGGGCATGTTGTTGTTCTTTCTACTGGCGGCCGATGTTTTGATTAACTATCGGGTGGTCTGGCGCAAACGACCGCAAGCCAATTCAGGAGCATCGCTATGACGTTTAATCCCGAAATCACCCTGTTGATTGCGCTGACGGTTATTTCAGCAGCAACACCGCTGGTGTTTGCTGCGATTGGCGAGCTGGTGGTTGAGAAATCAGGTGTGCTCAATTTGGGGGTCGAAGGCATGATGCTGGCGGGTGCGGTCAGTGGCTTTGCGGTTGCTCATTTTTCAGGTAGTGCCTTTTTGGGTGTGCTGGCCGGGGTGTTAGCTGGCATGGCGCTGGCGCTTGTGTTTGCTTTTTTGACGTTGCATTTGCGTGCATCCCAAGTGGCTACTGGGCTGGCCCTGACTATTTTTGGTGTTGGGCTCAGTGCTTTAGTTGGTCAATCGTTGATTGGTGTTGCCTACTCTGGCATGCCCACCTACGCCATTCCGGTGCTGGCCGATATTGCTTACATCGGGCCTTTGTTTTTTCAACATGACCTGCTTGTGTACGGCTCAATTGTGCTTGTCGTTGCGGTATCGCTATTTCTCAAACACACCCGCGCCGGACTCATCGTAAAAGCGGTGGGAGACTCTCCCGAAGCCGCGCATGCACTTGGTTACTCGGTTTTGCGCGTGCGCTATTTAGCGGTCTTGTTTGGCGGCGCTTGTGCTGGTTTAGCAGGGTGTTATCTATCAATGGCTTACGCGCCAATGTGGGTAGAGAGCATGAGCGCTGGCAGGGGTTGGATAGCCTTGGCCTTGGTGGTATTTGCCACATGGCAGCCGGGCCGGCTCCTTTTTGGGGCATATCTTTTCGGCGGTATAACGATTCTTCAATTGCATGCACAGGCAATCGGTATTAATGTTCCATCTCAACTCATGTCGATGCTACCCTATCTGGCAACGATCTTTGTGCTGGTACTGATCTCGAGCGACAGCGGCCGGATACGCAAAAATGCGCCGGCCAGTATCGGACAAGCGTTTCACCCAATAAAATAAAGCGAGGCCAAAAGGCCCGCCGAACGTTCCGGAGAATGTTGATGTTTGCACTAACAAGCTTGAAACCAATCACGAAAAAATTCACGCTCGCGCTAGCGGCTACACTGATTTACCTTGGTGCTTCATCTGTTTCTGCGCAAGACCCTGTCAAGGTTGGTTTTGTCTATGTTGGTCCTGTTGGTGATCACGGTTGGACTTATCGACACGACGTTGGTCGCCAGGCGATTGAAGCTGAATTTGGTGACAAAGTCACCACGACGTTTGTCGAAAGCGTTGCTGAAGGAGCTGATGCAGAACGTGTCATTCGCAAGCTTGCCAGCGACGGCCACGATTTAATTTTTACAACATCATTTGGTTACATGAATCCCACGGTTAAAGTTGCAAAAGCTTTTCCCGATGTAAAGTTTGAACACGCGACAGGCTATAAGCGTGCTGACAATGTATCAACTTACTCTGGTCGTTTTTATGAAGGTCGGGCCGTAATAGGTACGATGGCTGGCATGATGACCAAATCAAACATCATTGGTTACATCGGGTCTTTTCCAATTCCTGAGGTAGTGCGTGGCATCAATGCATTTACTATTGCCATGCGTAAAGTCAACCCAGAGGCAGAAGTTCGCGTTGTTTGGGTCAACAGCTGGTACGACCCGGGCAAAGAGAGCGATGCAGCGAAAACCTTAATCGATCAAGGTGCAGACATTATTACGCAACACACTGATTCACCAGCACCTCTGCAGGCAGCGCAAGAGCGTGGTGTTCTTGGTTTTGGTCAGGCATCAGATGTTAGTGCCTTTGCTCCCGAAGCACAGTTAACAGCCATCATAGATGACTGGGGTCCGTATTACATCGAGCGAACTAAAGCTGTTATTGATGGTTCATGGACATCAGGTGATGTCTGGCATGGTATTGACTCTGGCATGGTTACTTTTGCAGACTATGGGCCTGGTGTGCCCGACGATGTAAAAGCGGCAGCCGATGTCATCAAGAACGGCATTGTTGATGGTTCAATTCATCCATTTCAAGGCCCGATTAAAAACCAGGCCGGTGAGGAAGTGGTTGCCGAAGGCGAAATGCTGGATGACGGTGTACTACTGGGCATGGATTACTATGTAGAAGGCGTGCAAGGCACATTGCCTAAGTAGTGCTGCTGCCTGTAGTCGGCGGTTAGTTTGCCGGTGGTTCGTGTATTTATTGCGCGGCTGTATTTTGTTTTAATGTTATTCCGTCGTACTTTAACGACAAATTGGGTGGTGCTGATTTTAGCATCACCCAGCTACCTATCCTTTAGCATTTAGTTACCTTCCCATCGTGACTGTTTGGCGTCCCACTCAATCTATCCTGGTAAAAGTTATTGGTTTAGCCATGCACAAAGGCAAACTACTGGCGGCCGAAATTTACTCTGATTCTGGTGACGTTAAAGGCGTACGGCCGTTGGGTGGACGCGTTGAATTTGGTGAAACCCGAGAAACTGCGCTAAGACGAGAATTCCAGGAAGAGCTGGGTACAGATATAGAGATCACTAGCTCTTGGCGTATGTTTGAGAACCTTTATCAGCATGAAGGCGAAGCGGGGCACGAATACATACTGTGTGTCAGCGTCGGTCTTCTGGAAACTCAGTTATACACTCAGGAAAGGTTAGTGTTCTCAGAAGACTCAGGAGCCGAAGCCATTGCCAGATGGTATTCAGTAAAAGAGTGCAAACGTGGTGATATACCATTGTTTCCAGATGGATTAGTTGATATTTTATAGTCCTACCTTCCTGGCCAGTTCGGCAAAACGCATGACTAAATGTATCGCTCCATTGGTTCTCAGTCGCTTTTTATTTACAAGCCGTCTTGCATTTTCAAAGTATCTCGAGATTATAAAGTGTCTCGTGCTTTCAAAGAATCTTTCATTACCAAAGCATCTTAAAATTTCAAAGCGTCTTGAAATTTCAAAGCGTCTTGAAATTTCAAAGTGTCTTGAAATTTCAAAGTGTCTTGAAATTTCAAAGTGTCTGAAAATTTCAAAGTGTCTTGTATTAGCAAGTTGTCTTGTACTGCTTAGCTCTTGCGCCAGTAATCAAGTCATCAGCAAAGTCAAAACGGTACCCAAAAATTCTGAACTGCTAATTGGTGAGTTTGGGTATTGGCGGCGTGATTGTTCAAAACGGCATTTTGATATTTCAATAGAACGCTACCCCAAAGGAGGCCAATTGCGTTTCGAGGTTGGCACGTTGCTTATTCCCGAAGACCCGTTAGTAGGCTCTTCGGGAAAATGTGCGGGTCAACAGGTGCAATCAAAGAAAGTCGTCTACATAGCCGACCCGGGTTTTGTAGGAAAAGATTCGGTTCGTTACGTAGTGAAGTCTGCAGCTCTGTTAAAAGCCAAGGCCTATGAAGTGGATCTCGTAGTTAAGTAGGGCGAAGAATTAGCTTAAAGCGGAGCTGTGGTTGCGAGGGCGGCTGTGGCTTTTGGTCTATGTGCTATTATTGGGTATAAATTCCCAACTATGAGGCTTCAATGTCGCCTGAACGCGTAGCTCTTTTAAATGTATTGTTTGCTGTGGCAATTCTGCTTGTAGCGGGTTGTTCCAGTAGTAGCACTACTGGTCGTACCAATGCCGGACCGGTTGGTATGGATGAATCACCACCCGCTATGTCTGATTCGATGCAAATAAGTGTCCTCGAGTCCGGCATCGACGACGGTCCCGAATTGACCAACAACACTACCGATGATGCCGGGATTCATCTGCGACGTTTTTACGCCTGGACCAGCCCGGAACAAGCTCGTACAGCACTCGCTGCCTTGTCGTTTAGTGATGGTGGAGATCGCAGTGCATTGGCCGATGTTCTGGAACAAAACGGCGGTACCTTGATAGGGCTTTTTGCTGGCTTACAGACCAGTTCCGGTGTAGTTGATACCAGTATTGACTCTGTTGAAACGAACGATGAGCGACTGGTGGTGACAGTAAAAACGCAAGTTGAAGGCAACTGCCCTGCAGATGCTGCGCTTGCTGCGCCCTATCGAATACTGCATGTAGCAGACACTGCACCTGATGTATTGTTTCGTGAAGTCATTCAACAATGTGTTGAAGACGATGCCAGCAACACCACGCGTATCAGCAACATCACAGTTGATTTTCTTGACGATGCAACTGCACGCGTTGATTGGGTGCAACCATCTGGCTCTGATGATCAGACTCGTTATGATGTGATTAACACAGAGCGTGAACAAGAGATTTATGATGGTACCAACGAACCCTCGTTTATCATTTCCAATATGGTGCCGGGCATCATCTACAGTCGACGTATTGTACCGATAGACAACAATGGCGACGTACTATCGCAAGGTACCTCAATTGCATTAATGGTTGATGCGCCATCAGGCGCGTTTCGTGGACGTGCTGAGCTGGACGATCTTGATAAGCTAAAAATTAGCCTGTTAGGTAAAGATGTAAGAGACTGTGGTGAGCTTACCGTACCCTACGACAACGATGAGGTTGCATCGAAGGTAGCTGAGTGTGTGAGTCGTGCGCTTGAAGAAGGCGTGGCTTACGCAGCTGACAGAGTGGTACAAGGTGAAGCGTTCGATTACGATTCACTGGTCGGTGACGGCAACGGTAACAGCTGGCTACTGACCCAGGGAAACAGTGATGTAAATAATATGAATAACGCTTTTGCGCCAGGCAGGATATTTGGTGGCTATTTGAGCGGGCAAGTCTGTGTCCTTCCTGCTGTTTTAATTAAAAGCAATTTCGGCCGATTTACTTGTCAATAATTGTTTTAATGACAAAAATTGTTTATGGCAAACGGCCTTTTCGGTGTTGAAAAGCAGTAGTTTGACGTGTGATAGATTTTCGAATAAGTTAAATGCAGGCAAACACAGCCTGCCGCTCGCGCCTGCCAAGGGACGGTCAATGTGTTTTCTTAATCTTTATTTTCAGCTTAGTGGCTGGCGGGTCACTGGCAATGCGAGCACCAGTCATTCAACCCGCGCCAAACTGAGGTTGAAGATTATGAACAAGACAATCACTCCAAGTGAAGTTAAAGCTCTTGCCAGCAAGTTGCGTGACATAATAGCCAGTCATGGTCACCAAATAAAACACACCGAATCCCTGGAAATAATCTCGAAACTCGAAGGTGCTGCAGACTGGAATACGTATTCAGCGCATCTAAACGCAATACAAGAATTGCTTGAACGGAATTCGGGAAACAGGAACATTGAGATCTCGTCCATTGAGAGTGAGCAACAAAAAACGCCGGATGAAAGTGAAACTATGTACTGTAGTTTTTGTGATAGATCACAGCATGACGTGCATAAATTAATAGTGGGGCCTGCGGTTTCTATTTGCGATATATGTGTTAATTTATGTAATGCGAGAAATGGCTAGTGGCTGCAGGGACTTTATGAGTATGATACTCCTGATTATCAGCCATCGCAGATAGCTGTATATCAAGAGTGAAAAACAATTGCAAAGGCAGATAGCTTAATTGTGGATGCCTTCAATCAGGAGGGGCGTAAGTAACAGTGGCTACACATCATGCAGTATCCGGGGAATTGGTAGATCTGAAATCATGGGCGAATGATCTTGAGGTAGAGAAATCCAAAGTAATAACCAAAACTAAAGGACTTGAGCTTGCCCGCTTAGTGGTTGATGCTGGGGTTGACATGCATCATTCTAAATTTTGTAGCGTAAATGGCGCATCAGTTTTTCACTGCATTGAAGGACATGTCACGCTCAAGACGGTGCACAAAGAAATTTCCCTGAAACAAGGACAACTGGTTTTTCTCGAGGCAGGCGTTGAGCATGCTCTGATCGGGGTAGATAATTCTGTAGTTCTACTCACAATCGTTTTATAAATGTGTGTTAGCCCACTGTCCAGGATTAGGAAGAAGTCGATCTTAGACATATTCGCCATAATGGTAACCGTACAATCAGTTAATAGTAGCTAACAAGGATGAATATCATGATCATTCGTCGAAATGTTCTGAAAGGTAGCGCAGTTGCATCGGTCCTGCCTTCTCTACTAGCAAGACAGGTTATAGCCGCGCACCCTGACATCAGATACGTCCCCGCGGTTTCCTCCATGTTGCGTTAGACGCCACCTGCCACTGTTCTTGTTGTGATAACTTGCGCTTTCGCGTGTCGGCAGGTAGCGTATAACGCTATAACAAAGTACCGTTTTTTGTAATTACGAATTACCCCGCCATAGCGTCCACTTTAGAGAAATGTTAGCTGGCAATAGATTGAAAAAAATCATCTAGTTTTTATTGTGTAACGACAAAGTCCCTTGGTAATTAGGCCAACACTTTCCCTTGGTAATGACACTTTTACAGCTTATTGCCCAAAGAAGTTCCTCGATTCAAACAAATAAGTCAAAAAATATCGGAGTGTTTATTTCATTTTCTGGAATATGATGTCCGGATTCGGGTATGTTGAAAAGGTTGAAAAGATTACACTTTTATAAAATCTACATCACGGGGTAATCGTGAACATCGACTTTCAAATGCAGGCACTTAAACAAGAATCATTTTCAAGGTTCTTCCAAATGACCGACTCAAAGCTGAACAGCTTTGGAGCTTATATTTTTGAGTCCGACGAATGCCCTTGCTACCCGTGCAGAGTTTCACTGATTGATGCAAAGATAGGTGAACGTGTTTTGGCAATAAATCATGAGCATTTAGCAGTTAACACTCCTTACAAATCAGCTGGCCCTATCTTCGTTCGAAAGGATGCAAATGTTGCAAACCTTTCAGTGAATGAAGTCCCTCAAATGCTACGACATCGCATGCTATCCGTAAGGGGATATAACAACGATAATTTAATGATCAAAGCAAATACTGTAATTGGTGAGGAATTAGAAAATATTCTGACTGAACAGTTTACTGACAAGACTGTCAACTTGGTCCAGATCCACAATGCTGGTCCTGGTTGTTTCAATTGCTCGGTTGTCAGAGCCTGAATCCGGTAATTGCCGCAGGCCAACGCAAGGCGTAATTAACAGCGAAGGGCTACATAATGTAGTTGGAACAGTAAATAGTCAGTCAGAGCTGGATCGCTGGGCACCGCAGTAAGTAAGATTACAGAACTATCCAAAGTCGGAATTGAGAAACTTGGGGTTTACGAGTTTGGTTGCGCAATAGCGAGAAATTATTTTGATTGTGTCGTACCCTGTGGCTTGCACAGGAGAAAATGAATGGCAAGTTCGCAAGCGCGATTAGGCGTGGATATTGGGGGCACGTTTACTGACGTCGTTCTCGAAATTAAAGGAAATCAATATTCGACTAAAGTGCTGACCACCTACTCAGCGCCAGAAGACGCCATTATTGAGGGTCTGCATCAGGTTTGTGCTGATGCGGCGGTCAATCCATCTGTGATTGGCCAGATAATTCACGGCACGACATTGGCCACCAATGCATTGATCGAAAAACGTGGCGCTAAAACAGCCTTTATTACCACGAAAGGTTTTCGTGACGTTATTGAGATGCGCACTGAAAGCCGTTTTGAACAATATGATTTAAACCTGACTCTGCCGCCACCTTTACTCGCCCGCAATCGTCGTTACGTGCTTGAAGAGCGGATGGATGCCAATGGACAGGTGCTGATACCGCTTGAGCGTCTTGATGTTGAAAAGTTAGTCGACGAACTTGCTGCAGCCAACTACGAGAGTATTGCAGTCGGATTGTTACACGCTTATGTAAACGATGCGCATGAGCGAATGATCCAGGATGTTATAGCTTTGAGATTTCCTGACGCGATGGTGTCCCTGTCCTCAGAAGTGTCCCCTCAAATGCGTGAATATGAACGATTCAACACCACCATTGCCAATGCCTATATCAAGCCACTAATGAAATCATACCTTGGACGGTTGAAACAAAGACTGGCCACAGAAGGGGCTGATTGTCCTGTGTTCATGATGCATTCTGGGGGCGGCATCATGTCACTTGAAAATGCAGCGGAGTTTCCAGTTCGGTTAGTGGAGTCCGGGCCTGCAGGTGGTGCTATCTTCGCGGCCGATGTTGCCGCTAAACATGGTCTTGATAAAGTGCTTAGCTTTGATATGGGAGGCACTACGGCAAAAATATGTCTTATCAAAAACGAGACTCCCAAAACGGCACGCGTGTTTGAAGTAGCCAGAACGTATCGTTTTAAAAAGGGTTCGGGGATGCCTATTTCCATACCGGTGATAGATATGGTGGAAATTGGTGCTGGTGGTGGTTCTCTGGCTCATGTCGATGCACTAAACCAAATTCGAGTCGGGCCAGAGAGTGCAGGCTCAGAGCCCGGTCCTGCTTGTTACGGTCGTGACGGTATGCGGCCAGCTGTGACAGACGCAGATTTAGTGTTAGGCAAACTGGACCCTGAAAATTTTGCTGGTGGTTCGATTAAATTACACGTTGAGAGTGCCAAAACGGCACTGCAAGCTGAGCTTGGATCAAAGCTCAATATGGAGGAAACAGAAGCTGCGTGGGGCTTGTGCGAAGTTGTCGATGAAAACATGGCCAACGCCGCTCGAGTTCATGCCGTTGAAAACGGTGAGGACCTAAGCGAGTACACCATGATTGCCTTTGGTGGAGCGGCACCTTTGCATGCCGCTCGACTTTGCGACAAGCTCGGTGTTGGTCGATGTTTGGTGCCTGAAGGTGCTGGGGTTGGTTCTGCCATCGGGTTTTTACGCGCCCCCTTTAGTTTTGAAGAAAATCGCTCTGTGTATATGCGCATGGCCGATTTTGATGCCTCAAAGGTTAAAAAACTGTTTAGCGAGATGGAAAATGAGGCGACTGCGTTTGTACGTCAATGCGATGCTAAGGCAAAGATTCTCTCAGACTATAAAGTTTACATGCGCTATGCCGGTCAAGGATGGGAAATCCCTGTCGATTTAACCGCACAGCAAGTAGCCAGTCCGGATGTGGACACATACTTAGCTCTGTTCCAAAAAGAATATGAAAACCTGTTTGGTCGTGTTGTGGAAGGCATGGAGGTTGAGGTTAGCGTTTGGTCTGTTAATGCGTACACGCAAGTTAGCCGAGCACAGTTAGTTGAAGCGCCAACGTCGGTTAAGCCGGTGTCGAGTAAGGCTACGCGACAGCTGTTTGATCCTGGTCTGGGAAAAAGCGTGAGTGCAAATGTTATTGATCGGAACGGATTAAATGCAGGCGACACAATCGCAGGTCCGTGCGTAGTCGTAGAAAACGAGACGTCCATTGTGGTACACAGCAACCGAGAAGTCGTTAATCACGCTGATGGTACGCTCGACTTAACAGGCAAACGCGGCGATGCTAAAAGCGTCACAGCCGTGCAAGCTGGACGAATAGCGCATCAAGTTATGTGGAACCGGTTGATATCCGTGGTTGAGGAACAAGCGCAAGCCCTGGTGCGCACGGCTTTTTCCACATCGGTTCGCGAAGCGGGTGACTTGTCTGCTGGTGTGTATAACGACCGTGGCGAGATGCTGGCGCAGGCAGTCACTGGAACTCCCGGTCATGTGAATGCCATGGCGGATGCTGTCGGGCATTTTATTCGGCGTATTGGATCAGATAATATTCTGGAAGGTGATGTTTATATTACCAATGATCCCTGGGAGGGCACCGGCCATAAACACGACATTACGGTTGTGACGCCATCGTTTTACAATAGTGCTTTAATCGGATTTTTTGCTTGCACGGCTCACGTCACTGATATCGGTGGCCGAGGTTTTGGTGCTGACGCCAATGATATTCATGAAGAGGGTCTGTATATTCCTATCATGAAATTCGCGCATGAGGGTAGCGTTGACCCGACACTCATCAAAATCATTCGCGGCAATGTGCGAGAGCCTGATCAGCTGGTAGGCGATATCTACGCACTGGCAACGTGCAACGAGATTGGTCATCGTCGCTTAACTGAAATGCTCTCAGAATTCGGCTTATTAAACCTTGCCAGCATTTCAGAATTTATACTCACCAGTTCCAGAAACGCAACGCTGGAAAGAATCAACGCCCTGAAAAAAGGTTCGGCTGAAGGTGAGATGCGTATAGATGGGTACTCAAGCCCTGTTGATCTGAAAGTCAAACTGACTATAGAAAAAGACGCCATCGTCAGTGACTGGGAAGGTACCAGTGGCCTGGATAAAAAAGGTATCAACGTGCCGCTTGTTTATACCAAAGCCTATGCATGTTATGCACTTAAGTGTGCGATTGCCCCCGACATTCCAAATAATGCAGCATCATTGGAACCGTTCAGGATTGTAGCGCCCGAAAATTCAATTGTTAATGCTCTGCCACCAGCGCCTGTGGCTTTACGTCACGTGATAGGTCATATGGTTCCGGATACTGTTTACAATGCACTGGATAAATTGCTTCCCGGTATTGCACCCGCTGAAGGGGCAGGGTGTTTATGTAACTTTCAGTTATCGTTACGGCCACGTACCGATGAGCCGGCACCTGAAGCTGCGGTGCGACGAGAGGTGCTGACGTTTAATTCTGGTGGTTCTGGTGCACGGCCAACCCTCGATGGGATGAGTGCCACCGCTTTTCCATCTGGTGTCATGACTATGCCAGTTGAAGCGACTGAGCAGGTTGGCCCTGTCATCATCTGGCGCAAAGAGCTCAGACCCGACTCGGGAGGCGCTGGCGAATTTCGGGGTGGTCTTGGCCAGTACATGGATGTGGGTGCGCGGGAAGGGCACGAGTTTGATCTGTCGGCTATGTTTGATCGCGTTGATCATCCTGCCTTGGGTCGGCACGGAGGACAACCCGGTGGCACCACCACTATAGTTAGAAGCGATGGTGAAGCGATGCAAGGCAAAGGTAAGCAATTTATACCGCATGGTCTTAGCGTCAAAATGGCATTTCCTGGTGGTGCTGGTTATGGGAAACCGTCGAAAAGAGATACAGAGTCGGTTAAAAATGATATAGCGCAAGGCTATATTACTGCCGAGCAAGCAGCGAAACACTACAATCTACCTGCGGCTGAAGCTGCTGAAATACTTAAGCAATCAAAGCTTGGAGAAAGTTAATGGCAACCGGCTGCATGCAAACAACACCATCAAAGTCTTCCTACGATATTGTTATCGTCGGCGGTGCCATCATGGGTTCTTCAACAGCATGGTTCTTAACTGAAAACAAAGATTTTAACGGGTCGGTTCTTGTTGTAGAAAAAGATCCCAACTATGAGTTTTGTTCCACTGCACATACTAACTCGTGTATGCGGCAGCAGTTCAGTACTGAGCTTAATGTTCGTATATCGCAATTTGCCGCAGACTTTGTAAAGAACATACGCACAAAAATGGGTAACGACGAACGGGTTCCCGAACTGGCCATTCGCTCTTTTGGTTATATGTATCTGGCAGATAACCAATCTTTTGCAGAGGTACTGCGTGAAAGTCAGAAAGTACAGCTTGATGCTGGTGCGGCAACGCAACTAATGACACCCGATGAAATTAAAAAGCACTACCCGTTTTATAATGTCGATGATATTGTGCTTGGTTCTATTAATACCGTCGATGAAGGCTACTGGGATGGTGCAACGGTATTTGAGTGGTGGCGACGCCAAGCTATTGAACGTGGTGTTGAGTATGTATCAAACGAAGTGGTCAGCATGAGTAAAAACGCGAATGGTACGCGCGTGGAAAGCGTGACCTTAAAATCGGGTGAAGTCATTTCCTGCGGACAAGTGTTAAACGCATCAGGCCCGCGTGCAGCGCGGACTGCACAAATGGCCGGTATTGATGTTCCAGTGGAACCGCGCAAGCGTTACTCTTGGATATTCAAAGCGGAGCATCCACTTGATCGTGATTTGCCATTAACCATCGACCCATCAGGTGTGCACTGCCGAGAAAATGGTGGTGGTACCTATCAGTGCGGTGGTCACTCTGATGTTGACCCGGCAGTGGACTTTGATGACTTTGCGATGGATCAGTCGTTGTGGGAAAACCATGTCTGGCCAATACTTGCCACGCGAATACCGCAGTTTGAATCCATTAAACTAACGAATGAGTGGGGTGGCCACTATTCGATGAATACGTTTGATCACAATGCGATTATGGGTCCGCACACCGAAGTACAAAACTTTGTTTTTCTGAATGGTTTCTCGGGGCATGGTTTACAGCAGTCACCGGCCATGGGTCGAGGTACAGCGGAGTACCTGACTTATGGGGAGTATAGAAGCCTGGACATGTCGCCCTTTAATTATGAGCGCATTGTTAATAACCAACCTATTCTCGAAAAAGCAATTATATAGACCATCCTTAATAGCCCGACCTGTGTGACGTTATTTGAATAATATAATTTTATAGTGGAGCGTGTATGAAGCTTAGCAATAGATGCTTACAGTTAATCATTGTGAGTGCAATACATTTGTCCATTGTCGCTTGTAGTAGTTCTAGTTCTTCTCCGGACAGTATGGGCGAGGAAAATATGGTCGAGGTAAGTATGGACGGTTCCAATTTGGACACAACCGGTGGACCCAATCTATACTCAAATAATTTTATGCTTAGCAAGGCCAGCGAATCGGGCAATATTTTTGGAACCAGCTACACAACAACTTATGACTACAGTTATGATTTTGAAACGAATGAAATAACCTTGCTTGAAACAACCATTAAAAGCGATGAAACCACTTACGAAACATCCAACACTGTTTTGGATAAAAGTGGTCGAATCATCAGCGGAACGTTTCCTGGTGTGCTTGACAGAACGGTGAGCTACAACGTGGCATATGATGTCGATGGCTTGGTAGAGTCGACAGAATTGTCAGAAGAGAGCTTAATGGCGAACGGTATTTTTACTTATAAATATTTAGCTGGGACACTTGATTCGATAACACAAGCCACTGAAGATGCTACGGTGGTTCATCAGTTTACCTATGATGAAAATAGCAATCGCATTGAGTCTATCGTGACCAGGGCTGATGGCACTGGCAATTTCTTCCGAATAGAATATGCCTATGGGGCCAACGGTATGCTCGATTCAACGAAACTCTATAACGTTTTTGGCTACAATATAAGAGATGCAAAATTTTTTTATGACCAAAATGGGAATCTGGAGCGATACGAGGACTACCTGGAAGGCAATCTATCCTCTACCATAGAGTACGATTACATTGAATCTACTGAGCAAGTGTTCAACCACAACCTAATGCGTCTTGCGATTGACCCTTTGTATCCGTCCGATTTATATAACTTTGTCAGGTAGACAACTAACTTAATTGATGGATTGGGTAGGTATTCTGATCTGGATGATTGAAACTAATTGAGTCGTCTTATGTGGATAAATTAATCATCAGCGCTGCACGATACTCACAGAAAAATATATGGGCGTATTGACCTCAACATGGCTTGATCAAAAGTCCTAAAGACGGCAATATTTGCCGTATGAGCAGCCATACTTTTTCACCTGAAGAACTCGTTGAGTTTGTCTTGAATGCATACCGTGCTCTGGGAGTACCACAATCCGGCGCTGTGTTACTTGCCGAAACTCTCTGTCAAGCCGACTTGTGGGGCCATCAGTCTCACGGCGTAATGCGAACTTTTTGGTATGCCAACCGAATACAAAGCCAGGCAACTGATATCTATTCCAAGCCGGTGTTAATCACCGACGCAGGAGCCGTTGCCGTTCTGGATGGGAACAACGGAATTGGGCAGGTAGTCGCAAAATGTGCAATGTCGGAAGCGATTCAACGCGCGAAGCTACACGGGATCGGTTCGGTTGCTGTGCGAAATTCGGGGCACTTCGGTACAGCGATGTTTTTCACACGTATGGCTGCGAAGGCCGGTTGTATCGGGCTACTGTTCACTAATGCAAGTCCAGCCATGGCGCCCTGGGGGGCAAAAGAAAAGCGTGTGGGCACTAATCCGTGGTCTATCGCAGCACCCGCTGGGAGATTTCAGCCTATGATGCTCGACATTGCTAATACTGTTGTTGCGCGGGGTAAGCTCTATGCAGCCAAACAGCAAGGAAAGCTGATCCCAGATGGATGGGCCTTGGGGCCGGACGGTTCGCCTACTAATGACCCATTGACTGGCATAGCTGGAACAATCCTTCCGTTAGCAGGGCATAAAGGATATGCAATTGCTACGATGGTTGATGTGCTTTCGGGTGTACTTAGTGGTAGCAGCTTCTTAAGCAATGTTGTGGGGCCCTACGAACCAGACGGAAAAAGTGGTGTTGGTCATTTTGCAATAGCACTTCACATTGAAGCGTTTCGATCCTTGAAAGAGTTTAATTCGGACATGGAAGAATTGATCGAGAGCATCAAGGAGACGCCAAAAGCACCAGAAGTTGATGAAATTTATTACCCAGGTGAGCTTGAAGCAATAACTGAAAATCAGCACAGGCAATACGGCGTACCAGTACCTGAAAAGACTGTTCACGAGCTAAACTCAGAGGCTAAAAAACTGGGTATTGCGTTACTAAATACTTAGACTGATGCCAAACTAACTACTGCGATGATGATGACATACCATGGCGTGAATTAGGATTTTTATTGGCCTTACTCAAATCTATTACTGGAGGTGCTATTACCTTTGTGGTGCTATTGATCTTTGGTAGCGGTTACTACTATTGGACCAATCATTTCAATTGGTATACAGATTCGTTTTTCATAAATGAATTTGAAAAACACACGAGTATTGAACTTGGAAGAGATGCAAGTGTTATTTGGAAATGGGCGGCTCCCCGTGGAAGCGACTGGAAACCGCACTATATTTCTGCAGCAATCCTTGCTCCCGCATTTGATCAGTCTATGGTAGACGCCAGTTTTAAGCTACAAACCAACTGTTATGAATTGTCTGGAGGGGCAAAAAGATTTCTGATAGAGGCATCCTCACTTCAGTGTTGGTCTCGAGGTATTTCACCCAACTTAAGTAAATGGTTTTTAATCCTGCACGCTACAGAAGAGGATATTGTGTTATTTAAAATGAGTACTAATTAGACCAATTCATTCACTCCGATGGCCGGCTAGGGAGCTTAGCCGCCCTTGTTGCTACGTTACGAGTGGTGGCTTTGTGGAAAGCTAAATTCACTAAGCAGACGCTCAGCTATACTGTGTTGAGGGACTGCTTGTGGCCCACAGCCGCCGTTCGAATAATGTTTAGAAAAAATTAATATGCTTGAGCGTGAAGGATTCGTATTAGTTGATGATTTCTTATCGACGGGGCAGCTTGCCGCAGTTTTCGATGATCTGAATGGAACTGATATCCCATTAGCGAGAGGCGGCATACGGAATATTGAAAAAAAATATCCATCTATTGCAAGGCTTGTTCGCTCGCAGCATGTTTTAGGAAAAGCCAATCAATATCTGCCGGATGCTCCCAAATTTGTACGTGCGATTCTGTTTGATAAAACACCCGAGAACAACTGGCTAGTGGCGTGGCATCAGGACAGAACAGTTTCAGTATCGGATAAGTTTGAAGACGGATCGTGGGGCCCATGGAGCGTAAAAGATGCTGTTCAGCATGTGCAGCCGCCAATAGAAGTATTGGAGCAGATGGTGACAATTCGCATTCATCTTGACGCGTCTACTACTAAAAATGGTTGTCTAAGAGTCTTACCAGGAAGCCACCTAAATGGAATTCTTTCACAGACCGAAATTAATAACCTCACAAGCCACAATCATGAGGTTTTTGATTGTGAAGCGCGCGCTGGGTCTGCACTGATAATGCGGCCACACCTGTTGCATTCGTCAAGCAAAGCTAGTGAACCGACGAAGCGACGAGTTTTGCATCTGGAGTTCTGCAGCTATGCACTACCAAACGGTATTTTCTGGGCGTAAACCAGCATTAATTTGAATAATCGTCGCATGCGAGGGTCCGCTGTGGGAACCAAGCAGCCCTTGATCTCATCTCATTTTAGGTCTGCTTTGCGAGCTTGTGTTACTCACAATTCTCGGACTTATCATGGTTACGGACCTAAATCGGTCCCCCTTTGTTAAAGCCTTACCCCAAAAATAGCATCTTATGTTGTTTGCTAGTACACATTACGAATACCAACTTGCTAAAAAGAGATTGATTTCTACCGCTCTAAGCCTTACAATTAGCTATAATGTAAGGAGATCATTGTGGCAGAAGCAGCAATAACCAGTAAAGGTCAAATAACTATCCCAGTTGAGATTCGACGGCAGATGAATCTTGCACCTCAAGATAGAGTGGTGTTCACACTATTGCCTAATGGAACGACTATTATGCGTGCGAAAAACCGTGCGGTAAGTACGCTAGCGGGAAGCTTAAAATCGACATCGAAAAAACGTGTCGCGATAAAAGACATGAAGATGCAATAAATGCCCGCGCTCGACACTAACATCTTAGTTCGCTACTTAGTGGCGGATGATAAAAAGCAGTTTAAATCCGCCAAGGCGCTGATTGAGTCTGCAGATGAGGAAGCCCCTCTGTTCCTTTCATTGTCCGTACTGGTTGAACTTGAATGGGTGCTGCGCTCACTTTATGCGTTTGATAAATCAGATCTGCTAACGATATTTAACAAGTTGCTTGATACTCGCGAATTGGTGTTTCAAGATGAAGACGTTGTAGAGACCACAATAAGCCTCTATACCGAGAACAACAGCGATTTTGCTGATTGCCTTCATCTAGCTACTGCGCACGTATATGAATATACGCCTATGATTACTTTTGATCGCAAAGCGGCCAGAGTTTCAGGAGCTGAGTTGTTGACGTAACGTATGGCGCATTAAAAGTAATAAAATCTCGTAAGCGGAAGTTTAAAAGCGTCAGTTCATATTCTGCTTATGGTAAGGATTGGATGACATCTGCCTACGAAGAAAGCCCTTGCCCCCAGCACCGCACTCAATACGAGTTGATGCCAGCAACCGGGGATCCAAAACGTCCGCTGTTTTTTCAGTGGCTTAGCTATTTAAACAATACGCTTCAAGCTGAACTGTTAGTTCGCATTTATCCTAATCGCCACACGACTGATGAATCAGCTGGGCCTGGTATCGTTGCCGCTCAGGATGAGCGTATCGGTGAGGTACTCTCGATCATCAATGACCAACTTGCACACAAGCCTTATTTGCTGGGAGATAAGCTAAGTGCTTGTGACTATTTTCTGTTTATGCTGGCTGAGTGGTCATTACGTGTGACGCCGTCACCGATGACTTTTGCGCATTTGGCAGAGTATCTCAATGGCCTGGCCAACAATGAAACTGTAAAAGCAGTTTGCGCTTTAGAGGATATCGATCTTTCGCCGTTTGTTGCCAGTTAATAACAGCGTCTTATATTTATCGCCATTGCTGCAAGGCTCAAGCACCTTTGAACTGGCACAGTCTTTAAACATCAAATTCCGACCAGGCAGGGCAATGGTCAGACGGTTTTTCCATAGCCCGGATATCGTAGTCTATACCCGAATCCACCAATGACTTGGTCATCACGGCTGTGCTCAGCAAGTGATCTATGCGTAAACCGCGTTTTGGGTCTCGATCAAAGCCTTTGCTTCGGTAGTCAAACCAGCTATACAAGTCGTCTACATCGGGGTACTTAACCCGAAAGCTGTCATCCAGACCCCAATCCATTAGCTTTTGCAGCCATTCACGTTCTTCTGGTAAGAAGCAGGTTGTTCCCGCACGCAGCCAGCGTTTTACGTTGTCCGGTCCAATGCCAAGATCGTTATCAACCGGTGCCACATTAAAATCCCCGATAACCGCCAAGTGGTCAGTTTTTTTATGCTCCGTTTCCAGTTTGTTTTGAAGATCTGCATAAAATTTTTCTTTGGCGGGAAACTTAACTTCATGGCTACGATTTTCACCCTGAGGGAAGTAGCCGTTAATGACCGTGACATCGTTGCCTTTATCAGAGGTGATAGTGGCGGTGATGAGTCGGCGCTGTGCATCTTCCGCGTCCCCGGTAAACCCGTATTGCACGGCTTTCATTGGCCTGGTGGACAACATGGCCACGCCGTAGTGCGTTTTTTGCCCGAAGCACACAGACTCGTAACCGATTTCATTAAGCTCATCAGTGGGGAAGTTCTCATCGATGCACTTGGTTTCCTGAATACCAATGATGTCAGGTGCATGTGTATCGCGCAGGGCTTCAAGTTGATGCAATCGCAATCGAATACTATTCGTGTTGAACGAAACAATCTTCATCAATCTGGCCCTCTGGCTGCGGACTAATTATTAAACATGACCCTAACGGATACTGGTCGCGCCTGAACCCCGTCAAGGGCTGCAAGCAGCGCATCACGTCGCTCATCCATCGCGGTAATTTCATCGTCTCGAACAGTGGCGTTGACGCTTTGTAATGACACCAACCGCTCCCGTTCTTCATTAAACTCTGTTTCAATGGCATCGCGTGCCTCTGCGCTGAATGAGGGTATACCTGCCTCGGCAATTTCGGTGGTTTTATCAATCACAGAATCAATAAGCTCCCGGTGCTTGGCGACCACACCTTTCAGCTTATTCTTGTCATAACGGATACCGGCTGAGTCCAGATCGACTTGATCAATAATCTCGGTATAGTCTTTCATGTCTATACCAACATAGTAAGTTTGCAGGCTGGCTTGCAAGTAGCGCTCGACATTCAGGCGACTATCGGCCGTACAACCCATGACAAAGATGGCTTCAACAAAGGCCAGACCTTTTGGCAATGCATCCAGTGACACGACGCGACAATCAGCTTGCCCATAACCTTCATTAAGAATCATGTCCATAGACGCACTCACCATGGGGTGGTCCCAGGTTATAAAGCTAAAGTCTTCTCGCGTTAAAGCAACTTCTCGATCAAACGTAATAGTGAGCCCGGACGCTGGCAGATAAGGAAAGCTCTCGACGTGCATGTTGTCACTGGGTTTGATAATCCAGCTACCGGTTTGTTCTTCCACATCGACGCCAAAGCGGTCGAACACGGCAGACATAAAGTCTTGTAGACGGTAGTCGCGCTCGTTGCGCGCTAATGCATCCAGTTCTTCCTGAATTTTATCGGGCCGGTTGGAATTGAGTTCGAGTAATTTATCTCGCCCCGACTCTAAGGATTCGTTTATTTCGCTCGCCAGTTTGGCGGTTTCAGCGATCAAGTCATCCATTGCCGGGTAGGGCTCATCGCTTGATTCAACATGCTCGACTGCAGCCAAAAGCTTAGGGGCAATTTTTCTGGTTACGGCTTGTCCCGCTTTGCTGATGGATTCGAACGAATTCAAGCCCTCGTGATACCAGCGCACCAATAAAGCATCTAACGAGCCTGCAGGGCTTGGTACGTGAATTTGAATGTCTTCAGTTTGGCCAATACGATCAAGGCGCCCGATGCGTTGTTCCAGCAAGTCTGGGGTGAGTGGTAATTCGAAGGTCACCAAGTGATGCAGGAACTGAAAGTTACGACCCTCGCTACCAATTTCTGAACATAGCAACACGCGACAATCATCATCGTGATCAGAAAAATACGCTGCTGCTCGATCGCGCTCGACGATGCTCATGTCTTCATGAAATTGAGCTGTTGGTACGCCGGCTTTGCGCAAGGCTTCAGCTATGGCTTGCACTGTGTCAAGCTCTGAACAGATTAATAACACTTTAGCCGGATAGTGTTCGGCTAAAAACTCGATCAACCAAACAGCCATGGTGTCTGGCAATTCATCTTCTATTGTGTGTTGGAAGAGTTTGCGCTCGGGGAAACCGCTAATGGCACTTCGCGTGTTTCTAAACAGCAAGCGGCCTGTGCCATGTCTGTCGATGAGTTTGTCGATTAAAGAAGCACCAAGCTCGCTCATAGCGAGTGCAGAATTGTTACCAAGTATTTTTTTATCGGCATCACTAAATTCAGTGCCCAGCATTTTTTCAAGTTGCAAGATTTGCGCATCATCGAGCGCTTGGCTGTTGTTTAACTTATCGGCGGTACTGGCAACCCAGGCAAATTGTTTTTCTTCTTCACTGTAACTATTCAGGTCGCTAAAGCGTGCTGGATCGAGCAGGCGTAAACGCGCAAAGTGTCCAGCTTGTCCTAGTTGTTCGGGTGTGGCTGTTAGCAGCAGCACAGATGGAATAATGCCTGCAAGTGTCTCAGCTAATTGATAAGCCTCGGAAGGCTTACCGGGTTCCCAACCCAAATGATGTGCCTCATCAATAATAAGCATATCGAAACCAGCAGCGATAGCAGCATCGGCCATGACCTCGTCTTCTATTAGAGAATCTGAGCTGCATAGCACCAGTTGCTCACTTAAAAACGGATTCTCGTCTGGTGCTGATGGTGCAAGCTCTGCGTAGCGTTCGCCGTCCATGATGCTAAATTTTAAATTAAATTTGCGTAACATCTCCACCAGCCACTGATGCAACAATGCAGCGGGGACCATGATTAATACGCGTGAGACTTGCTGCGTTAGCAATTGCTTATGCAAAATTAGACCGGCTTCAATGGTTTTACCCAAACCAACCTCATCGGCAAGCAACACCCTTGGGTGAAGTCGGCGACTGGCTTCAGCGGCGATGTATGTTTGATGTTGCAATTGTGCTATGCGTGCACCTTCCAAACCGCGTATGGGCGATTGTGCCAGCGCATGCTTGTGTTCGAATACTTGGCGGCGCAATGCAAACCAGCGATGTCCATCCAATAAACCTGCAAATAGTCGGTCGCGAGGTGAGCGAAACTGTAAAAAGTTATCCAGCTCCGATTCAGGCAATTGTGCTTGCTCTCCGGTGTCGTCGCGCTTACCGATGTAGGTCAATATGCCATCTTCATTAACCACTGACGTTACATCCAGGCTCCATCCGTCGTGGCTGGCAATGACATCACCGACGGTGAACAGCACACGGGTCAGTGGTGCTGTCTCTTTAGCATAGATGCGAGTGTCACCTGTGGCCATAAATAGCACGGTAACGTGTCGAAATTCCTCTTCGATAATGGTGCCAAGTCCTAAATCGGATTCGGTGTCGCTTATCCAGCGCTGTCCTACAGTAAAAGAAGTGGTCATTAGAAATATGTGGTTATTTTGGCTGCTTTATTTTGGCTGCTAGTGATCGCTGCGATAGTCTAAAACGAGGAAGTATGGCAAAGGCGCCTGAAAAATTGGCAGCGCCGATCATTTAATGGCGTCGATTTTAAAACGTTTACACAGTTAAAGGCGTTTTTATTAACTATTTGTTCGAATCTCACGGGCAATTAGATCAAGACCGGTGCGCAGTTCCTGAGCATCGCCGCCAATGTTGATACGAATGCATTGGTGTTTATGTTCCCAATTATCGTCGCCCAGGCCAGGGAAAAAATAGTGGCCCGGCACCACAATGACGCCCTGTTGTTTCAGGCGCTGATAAAGCTCAGCCGAAGTTATTTTGAGTTCTGGAAACCACAACCACAAAAAAATTGCCCCTTCGGGCTTATGCGCCAGAGCAGGCAGGGATGCGAAGCTTTCTCTGAACCAACTCAAGGCTTGTTCTGATCGTTGATGATAGTACGGACGAACGTGCTGCTCACATAACTCCAACACTTGGCCATTTTCGAATAATGGCTGCATTATGCCTGCAGCTAAGGCGCTGGGGCTGAGATTCATCACTGCATTCATTTGAGTGATCGCGTTGATTACGGCTTCGTTTGCGACCACGATGCCGGTTCGCGCACCTGGTAATCCGAGCTTTGAAAAACTCATCGATAAAATAATGTTTTCGTGCCAGCTCAGCGTGGCCGGTACGTTAATGATGTTGGGAAAGGGTGCGCCATAGGCGTTATCAATGATCAGCGGGATGTCGTGTTGAGCGGCCAGTGCATCCAGTGCGGCAACTTCATTGTCTGTCAGCACGTTTCCGGTCGGGTTTGTTGGCCGTGAAACGCAAATGGCGGCTACATTTTTAGCAACCGAGATATTGGCTTTGTCCAGACGATATTTAAACAGCTGGTCGTCAAGCTTTTCTATGACGGGTCGCTGCGAGACAAAAAGCGGCGCATTGACCGAGACGTCTTCATAGCCAATATACTCGGGTGACATGGGTAGTAAGATTTTTCGCTCAACACCAGCCGTGGTGCCACCAAATAAATTGAACAACATAAAAAACGCGTTCTGACTGCCGTTAGTCAGTGCAATATTTCGCGTCGATACAGGCCACCCATAGTGATTGTTCAGCAGCTTGGCGAGTGACTGGGTGAACTTTTGATGTCCTTGCGCTGCGCTGTATGCGCTCACGCTTTCACCAAAGCTGACCTCACTGTCAGCAAAGCTGTGCACTTGCTGGGCAAAGACCTCGTTCATGGCCTGGATTCTGGCCGGGTTGCCACCGCCCAGGCGATACAGTGGTCGACCATCTTCTGGCACATTCGCCATGTCGTGCATCAATTCGGCAATCCCTGTTTCACCGCAGAATTTGTTACCAAAATCAGAGAATTGCATCAGGGACGTGTTTGTTTGCTGGCGAATTCTGCGATTGTACCGTGAAAATGTTCTCAACGAAGCTCAGCCAGTGAGCTTCGATATTGAGCAGGGTCAAAAAGCGCCAGCAGCGGTAAACGTTGCTGCGGTTTAACGAATGGTTTAGCTTATAAGGCTAATTAATTTGGCACGAGAAAATCCCCGCTTCGACGGGGTTTTTTGTGGGTGCTGCATACGCAAGTATTATTTTGCGGCTGTTTTGACTGCGTTTGAATCGCTGGGCAATACGTTGCCCGATTTGGCGGCCAGATCATCTTCAGGCTTAACCATCCAGCTACGCAATTTAGCAATAATGGGTTCGACTATTTCCAGCTGCGCAAACAGCTCTGCCGGGTTATCAGTGAAAACTTCGGTACGGTCCAGATGACGTTCGCTGAACACTTTATTGTTGTTGCCCACCGTCATGATGCGCTGGTAGTTTTGGTCCTCAACATGCGATACGGCGCCTGCATTGAAATACCCAAAAGGGTATGCAAAGGTGTTTGAGTTCATCACATGAGTACAGCCTGAATTATCCAGTTGTTCTTCAAGCTCGGCGTCTGAGCAATTGCGTAAATTGTAGTGATCACGAGTGTGGAAACCAAAGTACAAACCGTGTGCTTGCATCTTGCTAATATCATCTTCATTAACATACAGACCGTCGGTATTGATCTGCGGCAGGGCCGCAAGCAAGGCGTCACACAACCCTTCAATTTGCGCTGGTTTAAAGTGGTGCTGCACATGCGCGATAACACTGGTGTCTTTGTCTACACCAGCAAGCTCATCAATATTGTCCAACACTTCACGTGTTTTTTCATGGTGTTCAATTAGCGCATAGTTCAGCAGATTAACCCAGACGGCACGGCCTTCGAGCGCACGTGTAATTAGATAAACGCATGCCGAAAGATCGCGCTCATGCAGTGCGGGCATGGCGTGCTGGTAAACACTGTAATAGCCATCGTCAAAGGTAATAGTAAGGGTTCGATCTGGCAGCTCACCACTTTCTATAGCGCTCATGGGCACCACGTTATAATGTTTTTTAAAGTAGTCCAGATTGGCTGCAAACGTTTCGGGTGTAACGCTTACATTCAAGCCAGCAGTGAAAGCATCAGACGTGGGCTCAACCGCATGGTAAAGCAGTGTGCGAACACGTTTGGAACTTAGCTTGATGACAGTGGACGCAAGACCCATTCGGTACAGCAAAACACCTGCAGTGTGCAGTGTTTTTCTTATTCGATTGTCGGGCTTGCCAGCAGTCATTAGTTATTTTTTGGCCCAGCTGGCTAGATTGGTGTGCACTTGTTTTTCGGCCGCTACGGTGCGGTCAGCCCAGCGCGTTTCTTTGCCAATCGACAAATCTTGCGGATGGAATTTAATCGTGCGATCAAGGGCTTCTTGTACGGCCTTACAATAAAGTTTGGTTCCCACTTTAACGCCCTTTGCAAAAATATCAGCTTCCGTGTCACCGCTGGTGTAGGTCACCTTTCCGGTGTAGACGATGTCACCACCATCCACTTCTGGAACCAGTTTGTGTACTGTTACGCCCAAATGTTCAGGGTCGTTGTAAAAGATAGGCCAGAATAAAGTGCTATCGCCTCTGTAGTGTGGCGACAGTCCTGTGTGCATGTTAAGCGTAACGAAGCCTGCGCGTCGAAAAATATTGTCACGAATGATGGCGGTACCATACACCACGATCACGTCAGGTTTTTCTGCGTCCAGAATGGCTTCGCACTCAGGGCCATTGTGGCTCGGTACCAGCACCCGTTTGTCACCACCTGGCATGGTCTCCATTGGATTTCCATCAAATAGTGCCAGCCCTAGTTGTGTCGGGTCGGGCCCGAATGGACCTTTGTACAGTGCGCGCGCGAGGCGTTCGCCGTATTGGCCACGTTTGAGGGTGCGCTTAATCTTCAGTCCAATTGAGCGTTCTACCGGCTCAGCAGAAATGATACGAGTAACTTGATCACCAAACGTCTCTAGAAAGGCATTGACTAAATAGCGGTGTTCGTAGTTGCCATCGATGGTTTGCCCACCAACTAAAATTACTATACTCATGTGTGTACGGTCTCCGGTAGCGTAATGCTAGTTCGAAAACGTTGCATCGACAACCAGACCACCCAAATCGCTACAAAGGCTTCGGCCAGAAAAATGCCAGTGATTGACCACTGTATGGGTGCGGTGTAGAGCAACAAAGTCACCAAAAGCAGGCTTAAAATCGAGCCATAGATGGTGCTCATGGCAAGATCACGAAATGCTCGCAGTGACTGCAAGGCTGCAAATGGTCCGTTTTGAACTGCGGCTATCAAGGTTATCGCGCCCCAAAGCATGACGATATGTTGCATGGGTGCATCGCTGTATTGTTCGCCGTATAACCACTTTTCTAATAGCGGCCACGCCATCCAAGTCATGGCCAGTAATCCGGTGACAGCAATCACTGACAGGCTGCTGGCCATAATCATTTGGCGTTTTGCAGACGCTGGTCGATCTTCGGAAATGGCGAGTGCCATCTCGGGTTTGATGACGTTTTGTATTGTTGTGAAGATAACGCGCACCGGACCAAACAATACAAAGCCAGCGGCCAGAGGCGCATAGGCGGCAGGGCTTTTCAATGTTGCTACCACCAGACTGTGGGCTTGCTGGACAACGACTGTGGATATTGCGCCGATCAACGCCCATTTGGCCTGGCTCCAAACCGGTGTGTATTGTTTGAATGCTGTTTGCAGAGGCTGCAACGTAATGGGTGCTGGCAATCGACCAACTTCAAGCATCACTGCAACGAGGTTGGCGACAGTCAGTGCGGTAAATACTTCAACCGAGGTGATCGGCCAATCCATCAAGAACAGCCCGCTAAGCGTTAGCACGCCGACCACCACGTAGGTCATATCGCCATAAAGGACGGCGATGACATCAAAACGTGAGTATCCGTAACTGCGCGAATATTGTCTGGCAAGGTAGGCGATAACAAACGCTAACGCGGAGACCAGCACGACAAAGTCACCGCTGCCCATAGCCATTCCCATGCAAAGAAAAAACCCACAGACCATCGCTACACCCAGCAAGACGGCCATCAATGTCGTTAGCATGGACTCAATGTCGTTTCGTTCCTGCGCGCTTTTTGCGCCAGGTGCAAAAACGCAAAGTGGTGTACTGATAAGCGCATTGCTGACCGATGAGGCCATAATGGCCAATACAAACGTAAGTGCGTAAATTCCGAAATCGCTTACGCTCAGCATGCGCACCAGCAATAGATTCAAGACAAAGTGAAACCCGCTGACCAGACCTTGGCTGAGCACGGCAGACAGGTATCTGGGCACGGCTGCCATTCGCGTCTTTTCGTTAGGCGCTGTGCTAGCTTCGTTGTCGTTTGAATCTGCTGAGGTTTGGCCGCTCATGTACGATTGCTTCCGGGACGACGCTGAGTTTTCAGATGCTCAGTGTTCAGATGCGCAGTCTTTCGATGCTTAGCCATCTGACGCATGGTCATATCCGGTGGTGACTCCTGTTTTTGTCTTTATTGGTATCGACGCTTTCGAGCGCTTCCTGCGTGCCTTGGCCATTGCGTCATCATCGCTGTGACCCTGTGCTGATTTTGTGTAGAGGCTATAGTGTAATAACACTAGTTTAGCCGTCCTCGCTCACGATGCTGATGAGAGAAAATACCGTTAGCTGTGATGGTTTGTACCAACTCGGGTACAAAGCCTGCCAAAACCCACCAGGTCGTTGGACAAAAAATTGTGAACTCGCGCACACTTGTATCCTCAATTGCGATCTGGCATTCTGCGCATCGTTTTGTCTGTGTTTTTATTGCTTTGCGCAGCAGCTGTGAGGGGTGCCTGCTATTCTCGTTGTTAGCACCGATATAGGCAAGACTTAACAGGAAATCACTCTTATGAACGTGTTGGTTATAAATTGCGGGTCGTCCAGCGTAAAGTTCGCGCTATTTGATCAGCGGGAAAACCTGATCATTAGTGGTAAGCGCGAACGGTTAGGGCAGAAATCTGACGACCGCAAAGAAACCCATCAGCAAGCAATAAAAGCCATTTTTGACGAGCTGGGCGAGCAGCAAATTGATATTGTCGGCCATCGCGTTGTGCACGGGGGAGAAGAGTGTCAGGAATCCTGTCTCATTAACGATGATGTGGTTGCTGCCATCGAGCGATACGTTCCAGATGCTCCCATGCACAACCCATACAGCTTAGCCGCCATTGAAGCTGCACAAAAAGTGGTTTCATCAGTCCCACACGTGGCCGTTTTCGATACTGCTTTTCATGCGAGCATGCCGCGCAGAGCCACCACGTATGCAATAGATCAAGGCGTCGCTCAACGACATGGCATTAGGCGGTTTGGTTTTCATGGCATTTCGCATCAATACGCCGCCGGAATAGCAGCCGAGTTTGTGCAACGACCCTTGGATGAATTAAGATTGATTACGCTGCATTTGGGTAATGGTGCCAGCGCCTGTGCAGTTGAGTTTGGGCGTTCAGCCGAAACCAGCATGGGCAATACGCCATTAGAAGGTTTGGTTATGGGCACACGCTCTGGCGATGTTGATGCCGGTGTGCTGCTTTCACTGCTGCGAAGCGGTGAATACGATGTTGACGCTTTAGATGAGTTGCTTAATCATCAAAGCGGCCTTGCGGGTTTGTCCGGTATCGGCAATGATCTACGAGAAATAGAACGTGCTGCGGCAGACGGTAATGATCGGGCGAGGATGGCCATCAATGTATTTGCACACCGGGCAAGAAAATACATTGGTGCATATGCCGCTGCTATGGGTGGAGTCGATGTGGTGGCGTTTACCGGTGGCATTGGTGAAAACAGTGCCAGCATGCGAGGCCGAATACTACAGCGCCTGGAGTTTTTGGGCGTAGTGCTTGATGATGATCGTAATCGCGATGCCAGCGTAACGAAGGACAAAGACTTTGCTCGCATAACCACTGAGCGATCAAGAGTGGAAGCTATTGTTGTTAAAACCAACGAAGAGCTCATGATTGCCAGAGAGTCAAAGCGAGTGGTGTCACAAAGTAACAAGTCTGAGATAAAGGCTATACCCATTGCCATCAGTGGACGCCATTGCCACTTGACCAAAGAAACATTTGAAGCTTTGTTCGGTAAAGGCGCAACACCAACAGAGCACAAGCCATTATCGCAACCGGGCCAGTATGCTTGCGAGGAGCGTATTAACTTGATTGGTCCACGTGATCGTATAGATGGCGTTCGACTTTTGGGTCCTTTGCGCACAGTTGATCAAATTGAAATTTCCCGCACCGATGAATTTAAACTGGGTGTGGATGCACCGGTAAGAGATTCTGGCAAAGTAGAAGGCTCAGCGCCGATTAAGGTAGAAGGGCCTGCGGGGACAGTGAGCCTGAGCCAGGGTTTAATTTGTGCTCGTCGGCATATTCATATGCATTCAGACGATGCAAAGCAATTCGATGTCAACGATAAAGACGAGGTTTCTGTCGCCATTGTTGGGGGGGAGCGAGATCTCATATTTGGCGATGTACTTATTCGAGTAAAAGACAGTTATGCATTGGAAATGCACATTGATACTGATGAAGCGAATGCTGCTGAACTGGGTCGTGGGGCGACGGGCGAACTGCGCGACAGCGATGTGGATGATACTGAACCGGATGTTTACAACGAAGTAGCAGAGGCGCATGCCAGTGTATTGAGCGTTAAATCTAATTTACGTAACTAATGTTGCAAACAAGAGTTGTATCAGTTTTTATGTTTGCTTAATGTTTTAGAAACTGTTTATTAAGTCAAAGCCTTTATAAGATAGTATTGTTGAATTGACATTTTTGAGGGTGTTTTCCAAATGAGTACAGGAATTGTCTGGTTTCGCCAAGACCTTCGTATCGCCGACAACCCGGCCCTGGTCGCTGCTTGTACCGAGTGCGATTCGGTTGTGTGTTTATTTATTGACGACCCTGCCAGTCAAACGCTGAGTCAGATCGGCGCGGCAAGCCGAGTGTGGTTGCATCATAGCCTTAAGAGTTTGTCTGATAATCTGGAAAAGCGCGGGGCAAAGCTTGTGCTGGCACAAGGCGATAGCGAATCTGTAATCGAGCAAGCTGCAAAACATTTTGGTGCAACCCGTTTGTTCTGGAATCGTTGCTACGACCCGATCAGTATTCGACGCGATAAAAAAATTAAGAAAAACTTTAGTGACTTGCACCCCGAAAGCTTCAATGCACTACTCAATGCAGAACCGTGGGACACAGTAAAGGCCGACGGTACGCCTTATCGAGTTTTCACGCCGTTCTGGCGTATGCGATTAAAATCGTTGCCTGGTCCCAAGCCATTAGGTGCGCCACGGGCTATTGCTTGCGCTGCAAGTACGAAAAAAAAATCAGCGTTCAAACCATTGCAGTTGGACAAACTGAGACTGTTGCCCAAGATCGATTGGCATGTGGACATGATGTCGCATTGGCGCGTGGGCGAAAAATCGGCCATGGCATCTTTAAAGCGTTTCTTAAAAGCAGATGTTAATGACTATACCGACGCACGCAATATACCCTCCGTAAAAGGCACTTCACGTATGTCTCCGCATTTGCATTTTGGCGAAATCAGTCCGCGGCAGATCATGCACGTGTTGTGCGAAGGCGCAGACGATTTGTCTGACTTAAGCGCTGGTGCCGAAACATATGCAAAGGAGGTCATCTGGCGCGAGTTCGCCTACAGTCTGCTGTTTCATTTTCCTCACACAACCAAAAAGCCTCTGGATAAAAGGTTCGATAATTTTCCCTGGGCCAAGCGTTACAAGAAACCACTGGACGCGTGGCAACGTGGCATGACCGGTGTGCCTATTGTTGACGCAGGTATGCGCGAACTCTATGCGACAGGTTGGATGCATAATCGTGTGCGCATGATCGTTGCCTCATACTTAATTAAAAACTTGCTTATTCCCTGGCAACAGGGCGAACAATGGTTTCGCGACACTCTGGTCGATGCAGATGTGGCCAGCAATGCCATGGGCTGGCAGTGGGCCGCTGGCAGTGGCGCTGATGCTGCACCGTATTTTCGTATTTTCAACCCGGTTTTGCAGGGTGAAAAATTTGATAAAGCGGGTGATTATGTGAGGCTGTGGGTACCAGAACTTAGCGATGTGGATAATAAATATATTCACAAACCATGGGAACTGAGCGACATCGAAAAAAAGTCGCTTGATTACCCTGAACCCCTCGTTGATTTAAAAACCAGTCGACAACGTGCATTGGCCGCATTTGATCAAATAAAACGAGCTGAGTAGCTGGCACATCGAACTTTTCCGGATTTCCTCAATCACAGACTGATACCAGTTGTTTTGTGGGAAAGCGCTCGCTATGTATTACATCCTTCCAATGCTTCAGATTCGGAGAACAGCACGGCAGTGTGGGTGGGCTACGGCATTATTCGCGTCGGCTTTATTAACTTTTAGTGTATCCGCTACAGCAGACGACTTAAAAGTTGTCGAGCTCTTTACCTCGCAAGGTTGCTATTCGTGCCCGGCTGCAGACGAATTAGTGGGCAAAATGGCTGACAATAATCCAGCAATTCTCAATTTGGAATTCCACGTGGACTACTGGAATGGGTTGCAATATCGCAGCGAAGGCAATTGGGAAGATCCTTTCTCCTCTGCCGAGTATTCACTGCGGCAACGACTCTACAGTGCTCGCACGCTTGAAGGCCGAAATGGCGTGTATACACCACAGGCGGTGATTAACGGGGTTTATGGAACGGTTGGTTCGGATGCGGGTGGCATGAAAAGAGGGCTAACTCGTTCCCACAGCTTGCCAATTACCGTAAGCGTGTCACAGGAAAACGACGGTATGTTAACTATTTCGGTGGAAGGAGAGCCCACTGGTGCCGATGCTCAGGTGTATTTGGTGAGTTTTTTACGAAAAACCGTCACCAATGTTACCTCGGGAGAAAACCATGACAAACTGATGGAAAACCACAATGTGGTCGTCGACCTCCAACCCATTGCCCAGCTGGAAAATCTGGAGTCGAAGCCAGTGCAAGTCGCTTTTGCTGGTAGTCATAATCTGGACTGTGCCATCCTGGTGCAATTGTCGGGTCAAGGCCCCATGGTCGGGGCTGCTCGCTGCCCATAAATACGGTAGATGCAATCTTTATGGATGCGATCTTTATGGATGTGATAGCGAAAATGATTGGCGGATATCATTAGCGGTATGCGTAATTGCTTGTGTGCGGAATGTGTGCGGACTGTGTGCGGACTGTTTGCGGCCTGTGTGTGGCTTAGCTGGCGGCTTTAGGTAGCTTGCTTAACAGACATGAGCAGATTGCTCGCACCAGTGCTATCTTTAAAAGGAGTCTTTCGAATTTTTTTGAGGTCCTGTGGCGCGTCTGATTATCGCACTCGTGTGTTTGTTGTCTGCTATGCAGTTGCAGGCCGATATACGCCTTTATGGCGAAGCCCGAGCGGGTGCCGGGGGCGTGCGGCATTCCGACCTGGATTTTTATCCTCGGTTCGGTAGTTTCTCCGCAGGTGTATTCATTTTCGAGAACATCGGCATCGAAGGTTTTGTCGATACGTCGTTTTCCTCCGATGAGACCGATGTGTTTGAAGTCGACATCACTCATGCTGCGGGTGCGGCTGTGCGACTGCAATCACCACCAGAGCGCGGTCTGCAGGCATACGTATTACTCGGTTTCGTTAATTTTGGCCTAAAACAAAAAGAAAATGAAAATTCGGTTGGGGGGCGACGCATTATTAAGGAAGATTTTAGTGGTGTGCGCGTCAGTGTTGGCCTAAACCAGCGGCTGGAATTCATGAAAGGTCTTATCTTTGGTATCGAATACCGAAACTACTATGCCGATTCAGGCATCACCGTTGACGGGGTTAGTCTTGGACTCCGGTATGAAATGCAATGATGAGATGCAATGACATGAAATACGCCTACATTATGGTGGCCGGCGTTTTAAGCCTGAGCGCTTGCTCGGGTGATGGCACTGAATTCCTGTCTGCCGCCGAATCCAACAACCTGAGACTGGCCAGTTTGACCATCACTCAGCCAGCCGGACTGTTGAGCCCCTTGTACGTTAATGCTGGCGACCGAGTGCCGCTGTCACTAAGTGGTATTAGCAGGGACAACGAGTTTCTGGAGTTGTCACCGTCAAGTAAAAACTGGTCGATTGACGCCGCCTTTGCCGACTTTGCCAGTATCGATAACAACGGGGTATTTACAGCTATAGCTGATTCGCCAGAGCCAATAGTAGTTCGTGTCGCTATTGGTGGTGTTGATTCCACATTCAATATCTTCGTTCAAACCGAATCATTAGCCTCTATAAGTGAAATAAGAGGACCAGCCACACTGGAGCGTTGTTTGCCGCAAAACTATACGGCAGTCGGTACGTTCAGTCAGGGGTCTACCCGCGGTCTTCCGCAAGCGACGTGGTCGGTTGCAAACCCATTGATGGGCAGAGTTGGGGAGAATTTTGAAGGCAGCATTCCGGTTACAGGTGTTAATACCCTTGAGCCTCTGCAATTGGTTGCCAGCGTTGACGGGGTTACCTTCACCCAGGCAATCGTCGTTGATGATAATTTACAGCAAATCGTTATAACGCCGGAAAGTATCGAAACTACTGTTGACGGTATTGTCAGCCTGGGCGCAACTGGAACATACACCACCGGCGAGTCAGAGCGCAGCGTTGTCATCACCGAAATGGTTGAGTGGCAGGTGTCGTTCAACAATGGCATTGCCACGGTAGAAAATGAGGACCCAAAAGGACAGCTCACTGGTGAGTCAGCAGGAACCACACTTGTTAGTGCCTCTTGTGGAGATTTCCGTGAAGAACAATCTGTTGTGGTTCAATAATCGTAGAAACGTAAAAAAAGATCCAAAATTCTTTGCACTATTGACGTTGCGCCAAACCTTACGCTGCTGGCCAATGTTGATAGTGCTCCATATTTGATAGAAAACTAATCTGACATAGCAATGAGTGTTAGCGAATCCCTTGTCCAGTTAAAAGAAAGACTCGAAGCCTCGGTTATAGGCCAGGAAGCCTTGATCAATCGAATGTTAATCGCCTTACTGGTTGACGGACATCTGCTGGTTGAAGGCGCCCCTGGCTTAGCTAAAACTCGAGCCATCAAGGCGTTGTCCGATAACATCGACGCTGATTTTCAACGTGTACAATTCACGCCCGACTTACTGCCTGCCGACTTAACCGGCACCGAAGTTTACCGACCTGCCGATGGTACTTTTGTGTTTCAGCAAGGCCCACTGTTTAACAATTTGATTTTGGCTGATGAGATAAACCGAGCACCGGCGAAAGTGCAGTCGGCCCTGTTGGAAGCTATGTCAGAGCAACAAATATCTGTCGGACACCAGACCTACGATCTACCCCAGCTCTTTATGGTCATGGCTACCCAGAATCCAATAGAGCAAGAGGGAACTTATCCTTTGCCAGAGGCGCAACTTGATCGATTTCTCATGCAGGTGCTTATAGATTATCCAGATGCTTCTCGCGAAGCTGAAATTCTACGCCTGGTCCGCGATGAAAATCGTGCACGCAACAGTAAAAGCAAGAGCGCCCCTGCCAAACGCTTACCGTTGGACACCATTTTTGCAGCTCGTCGGGAAGTGCTGAATGTACATATGGGTGAGAATATTGAAGACTATATTGTGCGTTTGGTTACGTCCACTCGAAAACCCGAGAGTCACACCGAAGAATTGCGTCGCTGGATTGCTTACGGTGCGAGTCCCAGAGCAACAGTTGCATTAGACGCTTGCTCTCGTGCACATGCGTGGTTGCATGGTCGTGATTATGTTTCACCTGCGGATGTGCAGGGTGTTGTTCATGATGTGTTGCGGCATAGAATCCTGCTTTCGTACGAGGCGGAGGCCGATGGTGTGAAATCAGCCGATATTGTCGATCGTTTGTTGCAACTGATTGCAGTGCCCTGAACCAAGGCATGCCCATGATGCAAGCTTGGCTTAATAAGAGGCGCGGCACTCAAGCTGTTGATGCGAACCAGCGTACTAGTCAGTACAGGAAAAAGCGTTACGCCTCCCCAGCCAGCACGTCCCTCGACGAGCTAATTGGAATGCGCGATGTGGCTCAAGCGTTGCGGCGCAATAGCTTGAAAAAATCAGCTGCACCGGCAGCAGGGCCTGCAATGTCAAGCCGCCTGGGTCGCGGTCTGGACTTTGCTGAAGTGCGTGAGTATCAGGCTGGTGATGATGTTCGCATGATCGACTGGAACGTCACGGCACGCACAGGTAAAACTCACACAAAATTATTTGTCGAAGAGCGTGAAAGACCAGTCATGCTGGTGGTGGACTTTCGATCTCACATGCGATTTGGTACCCAAGGCATGTTCAAATCGGTGATGGCTGCCAGACTCAGTGCGCTACTTGGCTGGACCGCTAACGCTAACCAGGACCGGGTAGGTGGATTTGTTTTTACGGATGATTGGCACACCGACATAAGACCAATGTCTGGCCGACGTGGACTAATGAATTTTTTTCGCGGAATTGCGCAGGCACAAATGCACGCACCTTCGGGTGATGTCGGCCAGTTGAGCGATATGTTGTCGCGCTTGCGTACGGCTGTTCATGCTGGCAGCACGGTGATTATTCTCAGTGATTTTATCGGTTTTGATGACCGCGCACGTATGGCCATGGGAAACTTGCTACAACGACTCGACTTGCTTGCGGTGCATATTGTGGACCCCATTGAGTGTGAGTTGCCTGCATCGGGTCGCTATACTCTGCAGGGAATGCACGGACAAAGCGGGCAAGCCATGTCAATTGACACGGCCAGTCGAACACAAACCAGCCAGTACCTTGAAAAACAAATCAAACATCAGCAAAATGTGGCCGATTTTTTTTCGAGTCATGGTCACCTGTATGTTCGTGCCATGACCAATCAATCGTTACTGGACATAGCCACACGAATCCTGGCACGGATACCAGAAAAGGCTAACACGAAAAAAGATGAATCACTGGGTGCGCAAAGCTGATGGATGAGGCTTATGGATGAGAAGGCTGCGCTGCTAAACCAACTGCGTGGTGTTGAGGTGCCGGTTGTATCCGGTGTGCCAGCATTGGGTTGGTGGTTGTTGCTGCTGCTTGTTGCTCTTGTTTTGCTAACCGTTTTTCTAAAATTTAAATCTCATCAGCAAACCTTGTGGAAACGGCAAAGCCAACAGGAGATGCGGGATATTCGCGAGTGTCTTGGCAAAGATACCAGCGTTGAGTCTTTGTCCAGGTGTTCAGCGCTGGCTCGTAAAGTTGTACTGGCGGTTGATAATCGCGAACAAGTTGCAGCCTTACATGGCGATGCCTGGCTTTCGAAACTCGACGATATATGTGCGCGCCCGGAATTTTCTTCCGGTGTTGGCAGATTGCTACAAGACAGGCAGTATCAAAAGCAATCAAAAGTTGATCAGCAGGATATGGAAGCATTGTTTGATTCTATGGATGTGTTGATTAAGTCTGCATCAAGCTACAAGTCTGCTCGACTAAACGAGCAAACTGTTGACCTGTCCGGCAAGTCATTGTGATGCTGGAGTCGGTTGAATGGGCGTGGCCATGGGCGATCTACTTTTTACCTTTGCCGATCCTGGCCTATCTGTTATTGCCGCGAGCTGCAAGTCTGGTTCAACGTGCGCTCAGGGTGCCAGATTTGTCTCCTTATCAATTACTACAAGCTGGTAGCGCGCGTACTGGTCGCGGTATTATCAGTGCGCTGTTGTTAACGCTAATGTGGATAGCTTTGTTAGTGGCAGTTGCTCGGCCACAATCATTTGGTGAGCCCTTGGGTGTGCCCATCACTGGCCGTGATCTTATGTTGTGTATTGATATCTCGGGCAGTATGAACGAAACCGATTTGTATTCGGGCAACTCACGTGCAACGCGAATGTCTGTTGTTAAACATGTGGCGCGCGATTTTGTATCACGCCGTGTTGGTGATCGTATTGGCTTAATCATGTTTGGAACCAAAGCTTATGTGCAATCCCCGCTGACCCATGATCACGAAACAGTGCAGCATTTTTTAGATGAAGCCCGCGTTGGTTTGGCCGGACGTTCCACGGCCATTGGTGACGCCATCGGCTTGGGCGTTAAGCGCTTGCGTGAAAGGCCTGCTGAGTCCCGAGTGCTTATACTGTTAACTGACGGCGAAAACTCCGAAGGTGCGGTTGACCCTTTAGAAGCCGCCCGCTTAGCCGCAGACAATGATATTCGTGTGCATACCATCGGCGTAGGTTCAGAATCACAATCGTCCCTGTTTGGTCGTGCTTTGGGTATGCGCAACAGCGAGCTTGACGAAACAACCTTGCGTACCATTGCCACTCAAACCGGCGGGCAGTACTTCAGAGCGCGAGATCAAAGAGAGTTAGAACAAATATACCGCGCTATAGACAAGCTTGAACCCACGCAAATGGATGACGTTGATTTCAGGCCGCTGAAAGAACTCTATGCCTGGCCTCTGGCTCTGGCGTTGTTCTTTAATGTGTGCTGGGTACTATTGCGACGTGTTAGCTGGGGACGTGGGCATGCCTGAACTGAGCCTAAGCTTTTTACGACCTTGGTGGTTGCTTGGCATAGTGCCGTTGTTGGTGGCCGGTTTTTTTGCCTTCCGGCAATCGCACCGGTCAAGTGCCTGGGAGGCAGTTGTTGATCCAATCTTACAGCCTTATGTTATTGAGCCTGCACAGCGATCTGGTTCGTGGTCACGTTGGCTATTGCTCTTAGGGTGGTTTTTTTGTTTGCTGGTTTTATCAGGGCCGGTTTGGGAACGTCAGGAAATTCCTGTGTATCAAGGACAGCAAGCCCAGGTAGTGCTGTTCGATCTGTCGCGTTCTATGTACAGCGAAGACGTTAAGCCATCGCGTCTGGCAAGAGCGCGATTCAAGCTCAGTGATTTTCTGGCCTCAGCAGAAGGTTTACAAATTGCGTTGGTGGCTTTTGCGCAAAGGCCCTATGTGATCAGCCCTTTGTCTGATGATGCCAATACTATTGCGGCATTTGTTGAATCACTCGACCCATCTATTATGCCGGCGCAAGGCAGTCGCATAGATTTGGCCATTAACATGGGGGTTGATTTATTATCACAAGCTGGTATCAGCCAAGGACAATTAGTGCTCATCACTGATTCTGACGTTGAGGCTCGTGATTTTAACTCCGCCGGCCTTGCTAAAAGTGAAGGTCATCTCCTGTCGGTTATTGGTATTGGAACCGAAAAAGGCGCGCCACTTCGTGGCGACGACGGGCGATTTTTATTAGATGCCAGTGGAGCCATTGTTGTTCCACAGTTAAATTCTTCAGCGTTAAGCAGTCTTGCACAAGCTGGCGGTGGAGCGTATACGTCATTGACAAGTGATGACAGCGACTTGCAACTTATTTCACGGATCCAAAAAGAGCTGGAAATAGTTGGAGATACTGCTGAAAAACAAACCACCGATGAATATTGGATTGAATACGGCCCCTATGCATTACTGTTGCTGACGGTGCTGGCGTTGTTGTTTTTTCGTCGGGGAGTTATCTGGTGATTGCGCGCAAAGCCATTGGCGTACTTTGCGTAGCGTGCATGCTGTACAGCGTACCGGGGCATGCACTTGAATGGGGTGATCTTTGGTTTACACCAGAGCAAAGAGCCTCAAGGCAGCTCGAATCGCAACAGTACGATCAACTGATTGAAACTGCTCCCGATGCTAATTGGCGAGGCCTTGGCGAATACCGTAAAGGAGACTATGCGGCAGCTGCCGAATCGTTCGCCGAAGATCGTGCAAACGCTGAGCAATTGAACCGTCCTGAAGAAACTGAACGTGCCATGTATAACCAAGCCAACGCGAAAGTGTTAAATGAACAATACGCAGAAGCTATTGAGCTGTTCGATGAGGTGCTCGACATAAACCCTGAGCACCAGGATGCAAAACACAATCGTGACATCGCCGAGCAGCTGCTGGAACAGCAACAACAGCAAGAGCAAGAATCAGGTGAAGAGGGCGAACAAGATCAGGAACAGCAATCCGGGGAAGAAAGTCAGGACTCCGACCAACAAAACTCTGATCAGCAGGAGTCAGAGTCAGGCCAGGAACAACAGTCAGACGAACAATCTGACCAGCAGCAATCCGATAACGAAGAGGGCGAAGCGTCCGATGAACAGCAAAGTGCTGGTGCATCCCAGGATGAGCTAAGCGAGCAAGAGCAAGAAGCGCAAGCGGCCGAGGCGCTGGCTGCCGAGCAAGAAGCACAAGAGGGGCAGGAACAATCCGAGCAAGCAGCGGCTCAGGACCGGCAACAAGAGGTTGATGCCGAACCCCTGACAGAGCGCGAGCAGGCGAATGAACAATGGTTGCGAAAAATACCGGATGACCCGGCCGGACTGTTGCAACGTAAAATTCAGAATCGGCATCTGACCGATTACCCAAAGGTGAATGACAGTGACAAACCCTGGTAGATTCTCACGCTCATTGTGCCAAGTAGTCGGGTTGCTGCTGCTGGTATGCGCAGCATGCACTGTGCAGGCGCAAGAACGGGTGGAGGTGCAACTCAGTGCCAATCGGGTGAGCGTTGACGAGTCCGTTATTCTTAGTGTGCGTGCTTATGGTATGGACAAAGAATTGGATGCATCCGCTCTGGGAATTGATTTTGCCGTGACTCAGCGATCCAGTTCTCGACAGATCACTATTGACAATGGCAAACGCACCAGTTTGGTTGAATGGGTTTTAGAATTAGTCCCCAATCGCACGGGTGTCCTTGAGATACCACCGATAAAAGTGGGTGATGAGCAATCTCTGCCCTTAACCTTGTTAGTGGAAAAACCGGCCAGTGGCGCTAATCGGGATTTATTTTTAGAAGCCAGTGTTGATATCGAAAACCCGTATGTGCAATCGCAGGTTATATACACATTGCGTGTGCTGCAGGATGTACGAATACTGGATGCGTCACTGAACGTGCCAGAACTCGACGATATAGAAATGCAGCAACTGGGCGATGAAAAGACTTACCAGGAAACGGTTGAGGGCCGGCAGTATGTTGTCAGCGAAATTCGTTACGCTGTATTTCCACAGCAAAGTGGCAAGGTAACTATACCTCCAATTTCATTGCAGGCCGTAGTGCCCGTTGACCCCAGTCTGGTACCTAATACTCGCACCCGAACAAAAAGACTAACCCGCCGTGCCAATGATGTTGTTCTCAATGTTAGGTCACGGCCAGAAGGATTAGCTGGTAGCTGGTGGTTGCCTGCGAAAAACGTGCAGCTACAAAGTGAATGGTCGGCCCCGATTGACAGCATGCGTGTGGATCAGCCGGTGACGCGCACCATTCATTTAATGGCAACGGGTGTGGGTGATACACAATTACCCGAAATCGATGTATCCAGCGTTGATAACATCAGTGTGTATGCCGATTCACCAAGCGTTGCAACCAACACCAATGAAAGAGGTTTGATGTCTCAACAGACCAACACGTGGGCGGTAATACCACAAGTGTCCGGTCAGCTTGTGTTGCCTGAGATACGCGTCAACTGGTTTGATACGACAACAGGAGAACCCCGAGTGGCCGTATTGGCGGAAGAGGTGCTTGATGTGCAACCAAGCTCGCAAGCTAATGGCGCGCAGGGTAACGCTGGCAATCCAAGTCAAAACGCGAGCGCATTGACAACTCAAAGTCAACAATCAGAACCAGGCGAAAAAGCCGGTTCGGATGTTCCCGACACGGATGCGTTGGCTGAGCGAATCGATGAGTCGTTACCTGACAGTGCAAACGACACTACTGGCGATAAGCAATCAAATGCAATGAGTAATGTAGCCAGCGTCGATCTGCTAAGGGCTGTTGGCCGATGGAAAAGCATTGCCATGGGATTGTTAGCAGGTTGGGTCGTGAGTTTGTTGGCATTGTGGTTTTGGTGGCGGCGTCGCCATCGGGCGGAGCAAGTGCAATCTTTAGCAACTAACACCGAAAGTCCGGCAATGCGTTTTCGGCGTCGAGCGGGCTCGCGAGCGGCTCTTGATCCTGTGAAAACGGCGTGCGAGAAGGGTGATGCGTCAAAAATTGCGTCCTCAGTGTTGTCCTGGGGTGGCATGGTCTGGCCGGATAACCCGCCAACTCATATAACAGACGTAGCCAAGCGACTGGAATCTCCTTCACTGGAAGCGATTTTTAGCGATCTGGACGCTGAGCTTTATGGTGGAGCTGCTCACGTCAATTCGGTGGCAGTGGAGTCTATTCCGTCCATACTAAAGAACGCTGTCGATCAGTATCAGCTGCCACAACACGAATCAGGTCACCCTAGCGCGCTTCCAAGCCTGTAAACCAGCTGTTTTTTAGTGCCACTTAGGCACGATCCTTTCTATGTTACTTGTCTGACACCAACCCGTCGTTTCACGTTTTCTGCTGTGTGGCCAGTGAGTTTTTTAAATCAATTTCCGTTTAAAGCGTTAACCGCTCTTTGCTGCTTACTGTTAGCAGAGCTTGCGTTGTCTGCGGATGCTATTCCTGGCGAGGAATATTGCGATAGACCTATTCACTCAATCATCTTTGCGGGTAATAAAAAAACCAAACCGCAAGTGCTGTTGCGAGAAATCAAGCAGCAAGTCGGTGAGACTTGTTCGATCGATGAAATTGTCGACAGCATTCAAAACATCATGGATTTGGGTCTGTTTAATTCTGTGGTGGCCGATATGGCATTGATCAATGATGACCTGCAGTTACAATTCAGCGTTAAAGAAAAACTCTACTTCCTGATTATTCCGCGAATCAGTAGAACAGCTGATGCTGAAATTCGCGGTGGCGTGCAATTGAGATTTGATAATTTTCTTGGCAGGCTGCATGAGCTGCGTATTACCTCAGAGAGCCGCAAAGAAAATGATGGTGAAGGTCCCGGAGGATATGTCCATCGTCTTAACTATAATATACCCCGTTTTCTTGGCAGCAATCATGGCCTTGGTTTTGACGTTGGCACTGACCGACGCGCATTACATTTTGAAAGGGAAGGAATACTGTTTGGCACGGCACAATCTGAAACCCAAACTTTGGGTATGCAGTTTTCCAGATGGGTTAATCAATCGAAAGGTGTGCAGGGCTTACGCTACTATTTCGGGTTTCGCTACAGAACTCGTCAGCTTTACATTAAAAGTGGTGAAGCAGGTCCCTATGTTGGTGGTGATGATATGGCGCTCATCACAGGCTTCGAGAACAAACAAATTCATCAGGATCTTTACCGACGACGTGGCACTTTAGTGGGTGCACGATTAACATTGGCCAGTGAGTCCACCGGTTCTGATTTTACTTACACCCGAGCTGACATCTATGCAGCGGGTTACTATGCCCTGCCAAACGGCATAAGAAACATCAATGTTCAAGGTCGGCTTGGGTTGAGCAATGGCGCAGCATTTGGGGAGAGCAGTTACAGCCTGGGTGGGGGCCAACTACTTCGCGGTATGAAGCCGGGAACGATAAGTGGTGAACTAATGGCGTTGGTAAACGTCGAATATTTACAAGCCAGTTTTAATTATCCCCAGTTACGCTGGGTTATATTTGGCGATGTCGGTAACGTGGTCGATAGCAATGAGAATCTACTCCTGAACGTACGAGCACGTGTTGGTCTGGGCATGCGGTTTAAATTACTGGCATTGTCCAACACCGATCTGCGTCTCGACGTAGCTTATGATCCTCGCAGAGAGCGAGTACAGGCCTACTTTTCGTCTAATCTGACATTTTAATTATTTGTTTAAGTTCGCTGTGCGTTGTGTTGATATCATGGAGTCGATAGCAACTTAATATTTATTCGTTTTTACACATCACTCAGAGCATCTGATATGAGCATTTTGGATAATCAAGACTTCCATCATTGGCAGGCTAAACAAGACGCCAGCGATATTCTCTGGCTGACCATAGATCGAGAGGGAGAAAGCACCAATTCGCTAAGTGAAGCGGTATTGAGTGAGCTCAACAAACTAGTCGAATATGCAGAAGTTACTGAGCTCGCTGGCGTTGTTATTCAATCAGGCAAGCCGGGTAGTTTTATTCTTGGCGCTGATATCAGAGAATTTGGAGATCTTAAAACAGCTGAAGAAGCCAGCGCCAAAATTCGCGAGGGGCACGCTGTATTTGCTCGCCTTGAAAGTCTTAAGTGCACCACTGTGGCAGCCATCCATGGATTTGCACTTGGTGGTGGTTTGGAGCTGGCGCTTGCATGTGACTACATCATTGCATCAAATACTCCTGAAACACGCGTCGGGTTACCCGAGGTTAAGCTGGGTATATTTCCCGGACTTGGTGGTACGGTCAGGCTCAGCGAAAAAATCGGTGGTCTTAAAGCCCTGGAATTGATGCTTACTGGTCGTATGTTAAGAGCGCCGGCTGCAAGAGGCATGGGTATCATCGATGAGCTTGTGGATGAATTTGGTTCGCTGCAGTGGAGTGCCCGGCGCGCCGTTCTGAAAAAACGTAAAAGTCGTGGAGCGGGCAAAATGGCTGCCTTGACTAATCGTCAGCCGGCTCGCAAAGCTATCGCTGCCATGATGCGCAAAAAGACCGCTGAAAAAGCCAACCCTGAACATTATCCTGCACCTTTTGCCTTAATCGATTTATGGGAACAGAAGCGTGACAACCGACGAGCTATGTTTGAGGGTGAGGCAGTCGCCGTTGGTGAGCTTATCGTGGGTCCAACAGCAGCTAATTTACGTCGGGTTTTCTTTTTAACCGAGCGAATGAAAGAGCTGGGTAAAGGCGAAGATTTTAAAGTTCGTCGAGTACATGTTATCGGTGCTGGCGTGATGGGGGGTGATATAGCTGCGTGGTGTGTTACTCAGGGCATGGAAGTGACCTTGCAAGATCGTGAAATGAAGTACATCGAACCTGCATTGGCGCGCGCAAGAAAGCTGTTCCAGCGAAAACTGAAAAAGAAGCCAGCTGTCACGGCAGCTCTGTCGCGCTTAATTCCTGATGTGGATGCCAGGGGGGTTGCGCGCGCTGACGTTATTATTGAAGCTATTTATGAAAACGCCGACGCCAAGCGCGAGCTGTATGCCAGCATCGAGCCCCGCATGGCTGATCATGCGGTGCTGGCTACGAATACATCAGCATTGATGATAGAAGATCTGAGTCGTGATTTGAAAGACCCTGGCAGGCTCATTGGTTTGCACTTTTTTAATCCGGTTGCAAAAATGCCGCTGGTCGAAGTTGTTCATGGTGAAAACACGGGTGACAGCTGGACTGTAAAAGGTGCTGCTTTTTGTTCTCAAATAAATCGTTTCCCACTACGTACAAAAAGCTCCCCAGGCTTTTTGGTCAATCGTGTGCTTGCACCTTATTTAATGGAAGCAATTAGCATGAAGCTTGAAGGCATCGACCAGGAAATTATTGATGCAGCCGCTATTCGATTTGGTATGCCTATGGGACCGATTGAGCTGGCAGATGTTGTCGGTCTTGATGTTTGTATGAATGTGGCCAAGACATTGGCTAAAGGCGATGTGGAAGCGCACCGTAATTTATTGCAAGGTATGATTGACGATAAAAAGCTGGGCAAGAAAAGCGGCGAAGGGTTTTATGTCTGGAGTAAAGGCCGCGCTGATCGTAAACCGGCTACGGTTAGTAATGCTTACGGCGATCAAATAGCCAAACGACTAATCAAACCTTTTCTGGAGGAATGTAAAGCTGTTTCGGCAGATGGAATTGTTGAAGACGACGACCTGCTGGATGCGGGAATTATTTTTGGTACCGGCTTTGCGCCTTTTACCGGGGGGCCAATGAACTACATGGCCAGTCTTGACAATCCCCGTCTTGACAATCCCAATCTCGACAATCCCAATCTCGACGCACAAAGCACTCAGAGCAAATAGGAAAATATCATGGCTAATCAATCTTTACGTCCCGTTGCTGTTGTTGGGAGCTTAAGAATTCCATTTTGTCGAAGTGGTTCTTCCTATGCTGATATCTCAAATTTGAAGATGCTCTCAACCGTACTCAATGGTCTGGTTGATCGCTACGACCTTAGTGATGAACAGCTTGGTGAAGTAAACGCCGGTGCCGTTATTTCCCACTCCAAGGACTGGAATTTAGCGCGAGAGGCTGTGTTGAGCACCAAACTCTCGCCGCGAACTCCGGCCTTAACGATGCAACAAGCCTGTGGTACCAGTTTGCAAGCGGCGGCTGTTGCCGGGGCAAAAATCGCGTCTGGTGGAATAGAGAGTGCTATTGCGGCAGGGTCTGACACCGTCAGTGATGTTCCCATCGCGTTTAGTAAAAAGTTTGCTAGCCGATTAGTTAAGTTAGGTAAGGCCCGCGACATCAAATCTAAATTAAAACTTTTTAAAGGCTTTAGCCCTAAAGAACTTGCACCTAATCCACCGTCTGTGAATGAACCCCGAACGCTACTGAGTATGGGGCAGCACTGTGAGCTCATGGCGCAAGAGTGGGGCATTACGCGTGAAGCGCAAGATGAACTGGCTGTCACCAGTCACCTAAATGCTGCAGCCGCTTACGAACGCGGTTTCTATGATGAGCTGTTGGTGCCATGTGAAGGCGTTTTACGTGATAACAACATGCGTCCTGATACCAGCGTTGAGGCACTTGCAGGTTTACGCAAAGCCTACGAAAAAAGCGACAAAGGCACGTTGACTGCTGGTAATAGCACACCATTAACCGATGGTTCGGCAGGCGTATTACTAGCCAGTGAAGAATGGGCAAAAGAGCGTGGTTTGCCGGTGCTTGCATACCTTACCTATACACAAACGGCGGCTGTCGATTTTGTTGGCGGTGCGGGTTTGCTTATGGCGCCTACTCTGGCGGTAAGTGATATGTTGCAACGAGCAAATATGTCTTTGCAAGACTTCGACTTCTATGAAATTCACGAAGCTTTCGCCGCCCAGGTACTATGTACTTTGAAGGCTTGGGAAGATGCGGATTATTGTAAAACCGAACTGGGGCGTGACGCACCGTTGGGTAGCATTGATCGGTCCAAACTAAATGTTAATGGTAGTAGCCTGGCAGTTGGCCATCCTTTTGCTGCAACCGGGGCAAGAGTCACGGGTACTCTGGCAAAGATACTGGATGATAATGGCGGTGGTAAAGGACTGATTTCAGTGTGTACAGCCGGTGGTATGGGTGTCACCGCAATCATGGAAAAGTGACTTGCAAAGCGGTTGAACAGAACGTTACGTGAATAAAAAAGCGGTGCAAATACATCAGGGCCTTGAATACACCAGGTGCTTGAATAGATAAAGGACCTGAACTGCGAAAAGACGCTAATCAACAGGCTCTCGACATGAAAAAGGAAACGAGATGAACAACCGGAGACAAGCAAAGATTGCATCACTGATAAGGCACACCTATGCCAAGTTAGTATCGATCATGTTGGTGGGGTCTTTTGCAATCTTCACAGTGCAGGCAAGTGCTCAAACGCCGATTACTGGTGAACCGCAATTTGATGTTTTTCAGCTTAGTGCAGATGCGCAGGTAGAAGTTGACAACGACTTAATGAATGTCAGGCTGGTGGCTCAAGCCACTAACGCAAACGCGGCTGCGCTTGCCAATGAGATTAACGCAACAATGGGATGGGCACTGTTGCAGCTCAAACCTTTTACAACAATTGAGACTCAAACGCTTAGCTATCAGACCTACCCACAATACGAGCGTGGTGGCGCAAAAATCAAAGGCTGGGTTGCCAATCAAACCTTGCTGCTCGAAACAGACGACTTTGAAAATGCGGGCAAAGCCATTCAGATATTGCAGGAGAAACTGCAAGTGCAGAGCATGCAACTGACGGCCAAAGTTGAAACGCGCAAGAAGGCGGAAGAACAGCTCATTAATGAAGCGCTTAATGCGTTTAAGCGTCGGGCTGAGTTGGTTCAAACCAACATGGGTGCACCTGGTTTTCGAGTGATGAATCTTTCCATTAATACTCAGGGTTCGCAACAACAGTTTCACCAGGAACGTGCTATGCGTGCCAGCTCTGCCGACATGAGTGTCGCTTCTGCGCCAGCCATTGAAGGCGGAACCAGCTCGGTCACCGTACACGTCAACGGTCAAATTCAGTTACAGTAATCAGCTCTTCTTTCAGGGAGTACCTGTGATGAGCGATCACAGTACATTTATGCAAGCTGCAATCGGTGAAGCCAGAAAGGGTCTGGCTGCCGGTGGAATTCCCATTGGGTCGGTGCTGGTTTTAGACGGTAAAGTCATTGGCCGTGGCCACAATCAACGTGTGCAGCAGGGTAGCGCTATACGCCACGCCGAAATGGATTGCCTTGAAAACACGGGACGATTGCCTGCCAGGGATTATCGTCGAGCCATCTTGTACTCCACGTTATCGCCATGCGATATGTGTAGTGGGGCCGCATTACTGTATGGCATTGAGCATATTGTGGTTGGCGAAAATCGTACCTTTCAAGGGCCTGAGAGCTATGTCAGCAGCCGGGGTGTCAGGGTTGAAGTGCTCGATAACGCAGAATGTGTGGCTTTGATGGAAGCGTTTATTAAGGACAAACCCGAGCTCTGGAACGAAGATATCGGCGTGTAAGCTATTGCATCTGTGCGCTTTGCGTCCAAGCCCCCTTGTGCTTACCAGATGGCCACTGGATGCCGATAAGATGCTAATCAGGTCGCTGACTAGTTTGATGAGTCCTTGCCGGCTAGTTGGCTTAAAAGTCGCATCCCGAATGGGCATAGATTTAGGCTTTATCGGCATATTAACCAACAACGACAGATGGGTCTGTCAACCGGCCAATTAGATCGCTGTGTGCCGCCTCAAAGCGTTAAAAACAGGTAAAATCGCTTTTTTTGTCCACCTTTGCTCGAGGAAAGACCCATGAAAATTCTTGTAGGCGTCAAACGCGTACTGGATTACAACGTTAAAGCACGTGTCAAAGCTGATAAGTCAGGAATCGAACTGGCTAACGTTAAAATGTCCATGAACCCTTTCGATGAAATTGCCGTAGAAGAGGCATTGCGCATCAAAGAAGCTGGAAACGCTGACGAAGTGGTCTTGTTATCCATCGGCCCATCGCAAAGCCAGGAAACTATCCGCACCGGTTTGGCAATGGGTGCCGATCGCGGTATTTTAATTGAAACTGACGACCTGCTTGAGCCTTTGGCCATTGCCAAACTGTTCAAGCACATTGTTGAGAAAGAATCACCCGGCATGGTTGTGTTGGGTAAGCAGGCGATTGACGGTGACAATAATCAAACCGCGCAAATGTTGTCGGCTCTTACCGGTATGTCACAAGCGACCTTTGCATCAAAAGTTGAGATCGACGGTGATCACTTGAACGTGACTCGCGAAGTCGATGCCGGTCTGGAAACTATTCGAGTAAAGAGTCCGGCGGTTATTTCTACTGACCTGCGCCTTAACGAACCCAGATACGCAAAGCTGCCCAATATTATGAAAGCGAAAAAGAAGCCGCTTGAGGTTATCGCTGTGGCTGATACAGGCGTTGATGTCAGTAGTGGTCTTGCCGTTGTTGAAGTTAACGAGCCACCAGAGCGTGATGCTGGTGTCATAGTCGCAAACGTTGCAGAGCTTGTAGACAAGCTTCGCAACGAAGCCAAAGTCATCTGAGTCGAGAGGTCAATAAATGATGAGTATTTTAATTCTCGCAGAACATGAAGGCGGTGCATTGCGTCCGGCTACGTTAAGCGTTGTTGCAGCCGCCAAAGCAATAGGTGGTGACATAGATGTGCTGGTCGCTGGAAAGGGCGCTGGTGATGTTGCATCAGCCGCAGGTCAGATAGAGGGCGTCAGTAAAGTATTGCATTGTGACGACGCAGCTTATGAACACGAGTTAGCTGAAAATCTGGCGGCCTTGGTTGTTAGTGCCGCAGATGGTTACTCGCACATTATGTTCGCAGCAACTGCCGCTGGTAAAAACGTCATGCCTCGTGTTGCGGCACTACTTGATGTGTCTGGTATTTCTGATATTACCGAGGTGGTTTCAGAAGACACTTTTATCCGCCCCATTTATGCGGGTAACGCTATGGCCACGGTCAAGAGCACTGACAAAGTTAAAGTCATTGGTGTTCGTACTACGGCGTTTGAAGCGGTTGCCGAAACCGGCGGTAGTGCCTCGGTCGATACCATTGCTGCTGTGCCAGCCGATGATGGGGTCAGTTTTGTGGGTCAAGAGTTGTCTCAGTCTGATCGGCCTGAGCTTACCAGTGCCGATATCGTTGTATCAGGTGGGCGCGGTATGCAAAGCGGTGACAACTTTGCGATGCTCGACGAAATCGCCACTAAACTCAATGCAGCGGTCGGTGCATCTCGCGCTGCAGTCGATGCGGGTTTTGTGCCTAACGAGTATCAGGTTGGTCAAACCGGTAAAGTGGTGGCGCCTAACTTGTATATCGCCGTCGGTATCTCAGGTGCTATTCAACATTTAGCTGGCATGAAAGACAGCAAAGTGATTGTTGCAATCAATAAGGACGAAGAGGCTCCGATTTTTCAAGTTGCTGACTATGGTCTGGTGGCTGACCTGTTCGATGCACTGCCAGAGCTCAGTAAAGCACTCGACAGTTAATTTTTTATTAAGAGGATTCATGCATGACCTACACAGCACCAGTCAAAGACATTGCCTTTGTATTGAACAACGTGATCGGTTTGAGTGAAGTAGCGAAGCTCGAAGGCTTTGAAGATGCAACCGAAGAAATGGTCTCTGCTATTCTGGATGAATCAGCCCGATTCACTGGTGAGGTGCTTGCCCCATTAAATTCAGTTGGTGACAAGCAGGGCTCCAAGTGGACGCCAGACGGTGTTGTCACACCAGACGGTTGGAAAGAGGCATACCAGCAGTTCGTTGAAGCCGGTTGGGGTGCGTTGGCATTTCCCACAGAATATGGTGGTCAGGGCTTACCCATGTGTGTATCTACGGCTGTACAGGAAATGTGGCACAGCGCAAACATGTCATTTGGCTTGTGCCCGCTGTTAACCCAGGGTGCTGTTGATGCGATGCATCATCACGCCAGTGAAGAACAAAAAAACACGTTTTTGCCTAAAATGGTCGAAGGTTTATGGTCTGGCACCATGAATTTGACCGAGCCACAAGCGGGTACTGACCTTGCGGCTATTCGTACCACAGCAACCCCTTCTGGCGATCACTATTTAATAAAAGGTCAGAAGATCTTTATCACCTACGGCGAACAAGACTTAACCGAAAATATTATTCACATGGTTTTGGCAAAACTGCCTGATGCGCCAGATGGCGTTAAAGGTATTTCATTGTTTATCGTGCCAAAGTTTCTGGTAAATGAAGATGGCTCGTTAGGTGAGCGTAACGATCTTAAGTGTGTGTCGATCGAGCACAAAATGGGTATTCATGGCAGTCCCACTTGTGTTATGTCTTACGGTGATAACGAAGGTGCAGTGGGTTATCTGGTGGGTAAAGAACATCATGGTTTAATCTACATGTTCACCATGATGAATCAAGCTCGCCATGCAGTGGGTGTTGAAGGCTACGGGATTGCCGAACGAGCCTACCAACAGGCACTGGCTTATGCAAAAGACCGCAAGCAAGGTCCAACACTGCTGGGTAAAGGAGAAGATGATCAGGGCATTGTGAATCACCCGGACGTAAGACGTATTTTAATGACTATGCGTTCCAGTATTGAAGCGATGCGTGGGCTGGCACTTGAATGTGCAGCTTCATTTGACTTAGCGCAAAAACACCCCGACGAAGCAGTGCGAGAGCGTTGCCTGCGTCGTGGTGAATTGCTGACACCGTTAGTCAAAGGCTGGTCCACAGAGTTAGGTGTAGAGCTTTGTTCGCTAGGTGTGCAAGTGCATGGCGGTATGGGTTTTATCGAAGAAACCGGGGCTGCTCAACACCTGCGTGACTCGCGCATTGCACCTATCTATGAAGGCACCACAGCTATTCAAGCCAATGATCTTATCGGCCGAAAAACGGCGCGTGATGGTGGCCAGGGATTAACGGAATTAATGGTCGACATGAGTGAAACGTTGGGAGAACTTGAAAAAGCTGACAACGTTAATTTGAAAGCCATTGCCAAGCGATTTAAAGTCGCAATGTCATCAGCTGAAGACACCGGTAAGTGGATGCTTGGCCAAAACGATGCAACTATGCCATCGGCCACATCTGTGGAATTTTTGATGATGATGGGTCGTCTTGCTGGTGGCTGGATGATTGCGCGATCAGCTGTCGCTGCAAATAGGCTGCTAAGTGAAGACGGTGCAGACAAGCCCTATCTTGATGCCAAAATCATGTTGGCGCGATACTACGCAGAGCGTATGTTGCCGCTGGTTGAGTCCGGTAAAACGATCATCACCGAAAGTGCCGAGTCCACAGTTTCTGTAGCCGTAGACCAACTCTAAGCCCGAATTAAAGGGGACGGAGGGATTTAATTTTGACCATGTGGTCAAAATTAAATCCCTCCGTCCCCTTTATTCGTTCTGCTAATCAGCGCCGAGCTGCTGCTGGTATTTCACTTGCCTTGATGGTGCTGATGAGTTCGTACGCTGGATTTCATCCAGGCATTCTCTCGTTTAAAGACATTTGGCCTAGCGGCATATTTGGTTGCCTGGCAGCCCTTTTGCTGCTGCCTGATGCCAATATTGCGCAACGCATCCAGTTGGGTCTGCTGCTGCTGATTGGTATTGTGCTGCTGGTTGTTGGCATCTCAAAAGGGGCGGTGGTTAACTGGTCTGGATTGTTGTCGCAAAACACCGGTCTGTTAACCATGGTGTTAACGGTTGGATTACTCAAGCTGGTCATAACCTCCGGGTCGGTAGCCGATCAAAAGCTGCCTGTAGGTAGAAAGGCCTATTTGCATACACTCTTAAGTTTAAGTGTGTTTAGTTCGGTTATTAATATTTCCGCACCTATTCTCGTTGCCGATCGGCTGAGTTTAAATCGTCCGCTGGATTATTTTTCTGCAGCCACTATCGTGCGTATCTTTTCTTCATGTTCCAGTTGGTCTCCATTTTTTGCAGGTACTGCTGTGGTGCTAACAGCGGTGCACGGCATTCATTTGCCTTCTATCATGCTCAATGGACTGCCTTTGATGCTGAGTGCCATTGTTGTGCTTTATTTAAGTGCAAGCTGGTTCAACCCCGATAAATTGAGCTCGTTTCATGGCTACCCAATTCAAATTGAAAGCCTTTGGGTTCCAGCGACACTGGGCGCTATGGTGTTTAGTGCCAATAGGTTTTTCCCCACTATTCCAATATTAACGGTTATTGCGGTATCAGCTATTACCCTGACGTTTGTGGTTTTAATGAGCCGCCGAGGGCTTAATAATGCATCGCAGCGTCTGCGCAACTACGTGACCGAAGATTTTCCAAAGTCGGTAAACGAGGTACAGCTATTTATTACCGCAGGGATTCTTGCATCGGGTTTACAGGCTTTGGTGCAAGTGGGTACCTTGAGCGCACCCATCGAACAATTCACAGCCTTGGGTGCATGTTTACTACTGGCATTAATCATTTTTATTGCAGCGCTGGGCATTCATCCGGTTATCCAGATTGCGGCTTCTACACCACTTATTCTGGTCGTTAATCCAGACCCTGAACTTTTAGGCTTAACGTATATGTTTGGTTGGAGTCTCGGTACATGTGGCAGCCCGCTTTCCGGAACTAACCTGGTAATGCAGGGACGCTATGGCATTGTTGCCTGGCGAGGAGCAGTGCAGAATTGGCCGTTTATTGGCTTTATGTATATTATCGCCTGCGTGCTATTACTTATTAGAGGGTGGTTGGGCTAGTTGACTTCGGTTAGTTGACTTCAGTTAGTTGACTTCAATGAGTAAATCTTTTGGTTTGATTGTCTCGTTTGCCAGCTCATCAATGCGTAGTACCGAACCTTTTGTTAGTGCTTTTTTCACGGTGGCAAATTCTGGCGCACGATTAATACAATCCACGGCAATCACAGCATTTTGGTTTAGGTAAAATGCGGCAAAGCTTCGGGAGTGCAGCGCGTCTCCGCGCAATATGACTTTGTCGTAGTTGGTATTGATACCAGCAATTTGTAATTTCAAATCAAACTGGTCTGACCAAAACCACGGTAATGATGCATAAGCTTTTTGATTTCCGCAAAGGCTGGCGGCCGCGGTTTTGGCTTGCTCGGTGGCATTGGGTACTGATTCTAAGCGCAAGCTACGGCCGAGCAACGCATTTGGATGAAACGTACAATCACCAGCGGCAACAATATCGGTGTCGCTTGTTTGGGCAAATTCGTTTACTACTATACCGTTGTTAACGACAAGACCAGCGTCACTTGCCAGTTCGGTGTTGGGTATAACGCCCACGCCTATGATCACAATGTCTGCTTTGTATTGTTGTCCATCAGTACCGACCACAAATTCAACGCGATTGTCGCCAGTCAGCGAAGCCGCACTAGTGCCGGTTACGATGTTCACACCTTCTTCGGTATGTATTCGCGTGTAAAACTCAGCGACTTCGGCAGCCGCAACTCGGGCCAGCACTCGTGGTGCCATTTCGAGAACAGTTACTTCAATACCTGCTTTCGTGAAAGAGGCAGCTAACTCAAGGCCGATATAACCACCACCGACTATGACAGCAGAGTTTGCTTTCTGACAATCATGCTTAATGGCCTGAGCGTCGCTTGCGGTTCTTAAATAGTGGATTCCGGCCAGATTGTCACCGGGCAAGTTAATTTTTCTTACGCGTGCACCGGTGGCCAACGCAAGCTTTTCATATAAATATTCTTGGCCGTTATGACATTTTATTTTTTTATTATTTCTATCGATCGTATTAACGTCGACATTGAATAGAAAGTTAATATCGCGTTTTTCGAAGTAACTTGCCGGACGTAACAGAATGTCGTCAAGGGATTTCTCGCCGGAGACAAAACCTTTGGATAAGGGTGGGCGGTGATAGGGCAGGTGGCTTTCATTGCTGATCACCAGTATGCCGTCTTCCCAACCTTCCTGGCGCAATGAGATCGCGACTTGTGCGCCTGCGTGGCTACTACCAATAATTATGCACTGTTTAGACATGCCGGATACGACTCTATTTGCGTCTAAAAAAGTAACCTACAAAATATCGACAGAGTAGTTAGACACTACCGTGTTGATAGTATGTCCGATTATAAGTTAATTGAGGTAGATAAGCCGCTTGCGGGGACAACCCCTAAACGGTTGCTTATTAGATTTGGGAAATTGTAATCTATTGCGTTGATTTATTGCCCTCGGCTGGCAGGTTTGACTTTGAATTTGATTGGGTAGCTAAATCTTGCGCGGAGCCGTTTGGTGCTGACTCAAGTGATTCTTTACCAGTGTATTCAGGTCCAGTCTCTTCTGCCTGGGTATCTTGCGCGCCGCTGGATTCGGAGCCAGTTGGTTCAGGTGTACTGGCTTTTTCAAGTCCAGGTTGCTTAAGCACCTCCAGAGCATCATTAATATTAAGGGGTTTTTTCGGTGTAGCTGTGTCGACTGTCATCGTACGCACCTGTGGATTGGATTCGCGCGCTGACAGCTCACGATCACTATGAGCTCGGTTAAGAGTTGCTCGATCGAGGAAGAAGAGGACCGTAAATGCAATACCGATCATTGTTGCTAGCACTGCAACCAGAACAAATAGCTGCAAAGCGCCCTGTTGTTTGAATCTCATTGAAAAGGATTTGAACGTTTAGCTGTGATTATTCTAGTTTAAATATTAGCCCAATTTAGTGCTTTCTGGTTACACAACTTTGTGACATAGCGTGAGTTGTTAATTGTGAAAACCGGTTGTTACTCCTGTTCACCTAAGCGCAGATTTATTCGCTGCGCGCACAAATACGCGCCAGTTTCAGCCGGTTACCTTAGCCTTGGTGGACCACCTGTGTGCGCCTACTACAGTGCACGTACTGTACGTGCGCTTTAGATGCGTAACCAATGTGGCGAACCGGGATTATTTCTGAGTGTTCCTTCTCAAAAGTCACGTCATCGCTTGTCTATACTTTTAGCTGTTTTGAACGTACCATTTGCCGATGGTATGTTGCTGTTAGTTACAATCAGCGCGGAAAATCTGGAGAGATGGTGTGTTTTTAAGTTGTGGTGATTCTTTGTTCGATATGTTTGTGTCCGGCGGGCAAGATGGCCTTGATGCCACGAATATCAGCATAAACGGTGTTGTTGGTGGGTCACCCATGAACGTCGCCTTCGGTCTTGCCAGGCTTGGACACAAAAGCGCTTATTTGACCAAGTTATCAGACGATATATTCGGTCAACGTATCGCACAATTTTTAGATGCAAACACGGTCGATCGTTCATTATGTGTTCCCACCGATTTAAACACTACGCTTGCGATGGTGGAAACCCTGGGTGATGGATCAGCGCAATACGTGTTTTATATAAACAATACAGCAGATGTTGGATTAACTACTGAAGAATTGCCGAATATACTAAATAACAATACCAACGTTATTCACTTTGGCTCTTACTCCACCGCAGTAGAGCCAGTCGCCAGTTCTCTAAAACATTTTGCTTCACGTGAGGGTAAAACAAAAGTCATTAGCTACGACCCTAATCTACGCCTGTCTATCGAGCCCGATGTAGCCGTTTGGCGCGCCTCGTTCAAGGAATTTGCTGCCTGTGCAAACCTGATCAAGGCAAGCGATGAGGACATAGGCTCATTGTATGGGGAAAATAAAGAAGATAACTTTGTGGCCGATTGTTTTTCCCATGGTGCGCAGCTTGTGTATATTACGCGAGGTCCTGATGGTGGTACTGCGTTTTCCAAAGATGGTGGCAATGCTCAAGTACCCGGGGTGAAGACTAAGGTCATTGACACAGTTGGAGCAGGGGACACTTTTCAAGCGTCCATTCTGCATTGGCTGGGTGATCAAAAACACATTGGTGTCAGTGCAGAAATTGAAGGTACGGTTGATTTACAAGCGAGCTTAGAGTTCGCGACACGTGCAGCTGCTATTACGGTTTCGCGCCGAGGTGCTGATCTGCCGCATCTTGCAGATCTGACCGGCGCTACTTGACTTTATGTGATCCACTGTTTCGGGTGTCTTTGCGAAATTGCATATCGAGCCTGGAACGGTAGGAACCGGATAGGCGACCAGACTCCTGAAACCTTTGAGATTGAAACCAGTTTTTATCTGATCTCGACCCAGTTGGATGATGGGATGTACATTTTTTAGCCTCAGCGCTCTGGTCTAATAATTTCGGTATGGGAATTTAGCGACTGAGTTATTGTTGCTACATAGGCCCGCTTTCTCGAAGCTTGAAATCGTAAAGCTGCCGCTCAGCTATGCTTTTAACTTAACTGATTTCGGCCCAAACCGAAAGTTGTGCTAAGCAATACTTAAGTAAGTGCATAACCCCACATCAAGCACCAAATATTTTCTACACGTGGAGAATTTTTGGTAGTTTAGTGCATACCCACCGCGCTTATGTTTATCTGTGATCGATGATGGTTGTGTGAATAATCCAGAAGTACGTATACTCTTTAAAAACTTGGATTCAATAACCAAGTGCAACCGGAGTAATCCCGAACAGTAACTCATTCGGTGTTTTCATTCCTAGAGCTTTCCTAGGGCGATTGTTAAACTTATCCTGCACCTCTCTCAACTGCTCGTCAGTGATTGTTGTAAAGTCATGGTCCTTTGGGAAGTACTGTCTTATCAGGCCGTTTGTGTTTTCGTCGGTGCCCCGTTCCCACGAAGCATAAGGATGAGCGAAGTAGACTTGCCCATCCAGTGCCACTGATATTTTCTCACGCGCGGCGAACTCTTTGCCATTGTCTAACGTGCAGCGCCGGAACAACTCCTTCACTGTTGACAAGCAGCGACAGATTACTTCCTGTACTGCCGTAGCAGTCTTGAACGGAACCTTTGCCATAAACGTGTACCGCGTACTTCGGTCAACCAAGGTAACAATAGCCTGTTTGTGCGCAGAGCCAATTATTAGGTCGCCTTCCCATTCCGCGCCAGGCTCGTCACGCAACTCAGCACAGGCTGGACGCTCTCTGCTATCGATAGCTGATTAGGTATCTTCCCACGCCGCTCTTTACCGCTACCACGGTAACCACGATCGCCAGTATTGCGGGCAATTTCACGACTAATGGTCGATTTGTGTTTGCCGACAACTTCTGCAATAAACGTCATAGTCGTGCTTTCAGTAATGCGTATATCTGGTATCGTTGCTCACTGGTGAGCTGCGAATAATTAGCCATAAGTGCTTCTCAATTCCGCCAAGAATAAAGGTCGTACCATGACTATCGTAGCTCACCTTCTTCTCACGGTGGGTTGAGTTGCACTTAGCTGTTGAATCCAAGCTTGTTAAAGTGAATGCCAATATAATTATGAGTTGGAAATTCAATTTCCTCTCCTGATATAGCCAAGACCGGTCTCCGAAGCATACAGACTAAACAACAGTAGTTTTATTCTGGCTTGTCGCCCAATGTGATCACTTCAAAGTCCACTAAGTCGTCCCAACGAATTGTCCACTGTAAAAGAGGTCAACATCTTAGGCCTCCATTACTTGAAAACATCAGTTTCCCTGATATTTAAGTCAACGTTGCAACCGTATAGATTACTGGATTTATTCGCTTGTTGGCGACTGTATTGAACGCTTATCCTCTAAAACCGATCGATGTCTTTTACTGCAGAATAGACAGCAATGGTTTGACCGACGAATGCCTGTCTGTAACCAGGATTTGTGGTCGGTAACCTTCACCAGTTCCAGTGAGCCAGTTACTTGAACCAACGCGTGCGTGTCTATTAGTCCTGATGGCGGCTTAGTATCGTAGATTGATGTTAAGGTCATGGCCAGCATCTTTTACTGGTAACAGCCAATATGGACAACCTGAATATTTATTTTGCTGGTGATCTGTTTGATCATAAACAGCTAATCGGAAATGCGCTATTAGCGGACTATATTGAGCGTGTTTCATCAAACGCATACCAGTGCCTTTTACCTCAGGATCAAGAGCATGGGTCAGATCGGCGAGTGTCTATACGCAATCAGGATCTAAAGCTGGTCATGGAATCTGATGTAGGCTTGTTTAATTTTGACGGTGCCGACCTTGATTCGGGTACGGTGGTTGAGTTTATGGTTGCAAAGCAACTCGATATCCCCGTGGTAATACTCAGAACCGATATTAGGTTTGCAGGTGATCAGGCTGAGGAAGGGGACAACTGGAATCTAATGTGTTCTAACTATCCAAGAACCGTGGTACTCAATATTAATGGTATGGATCTATATCATCAGTCAGGGAAGGGCGATATCCATCAGAGAATTGATTCCATGTACCAATCACTTTCATTGTCTGTCATTGAAGCCCTCGACAAAGTACGGCAAGAGCCTCCTATATCTGATTCTGTAGAACTTACTAAAAATCTTTATAGCTGGTGTGCTCAATATTGCGGAGGTGGAATGGAGGAACTGCTGGAGGACAAGCTTTGGCTGGAACGAGTGCTAGATAGAAAGCGTAACCACGGACTGATTAAATAGCTTACCTTTTATCGCTTTTTCATTGGTCCGATTAACCAGGTAACCAGTCCGGTAGCAACACAATCGCCTTGTGCGTCGTAAATTATGGCTTCCACTATCACTGATGTCTCGTCAGCGGTGATCGGTGGTTGGGATGTACACTCAGCTTTTAGTGTCCCTCTGGCTTTCTTATGGTATGTGATCTCAAGCCCGGTCAGGATAGCGCGGCTGTTTGCCGGCATACCGGACAAGGTTGCTAAGCCCGTTGTGAATTCGGCTAGATTGGCCAGAGCAATAGCATGTATGGACTTAAGGTGATTGCGGACTCTTCGTCGGTCGTGCAAGTTAACAACGGCAAAGCCCGGTTGTAACCTCACCACCCGGGGCTGGATGCTCCCCGTGTAAGGTATGCTAAGGCCAATCAATTTACTGAAAAGCCATTTACCCCCTGGGTGCGGCGATAAGCGTTCCCACAAGTGATTAGCTTTTTCGCCTACAGTTCGTTTGTTATTCACTTTGCAATTACATCGCTACGTCAATTGATAATCTACATGAGTCCCGCCACCAAATGCCCGCCATCAACGGGAATGGTGCAGCCTGTCATGTAGTTGCTTTTAGCAGATGCCAGTAATAATAACAGGCCATCCAGATCGTTTAGTTCCCCAGCGCGTCGGCTAGGTACGCGTTCGATAACTTTTCTGCCAGCATCGCTTTTCAAAAAATCGTGATTCATCTCGGTACTAAAGTAGCCTGGTGCAATAGCATTAACTCGAATTTTATACCGTGCCAATTCCAATGCCATGATTTGCGTTAGCTGCACGACAGCGGCTTTACTTACAGCATAGCTACCAACCCCGGCAGCGACAGACAAGCCAAGTATCGAGGCTATGTTTATAACCGTGCCGGACTTGCCTGCATCGACCATTTGCTGACACAAAATCTGAGATACTTGCCAGACTCCCGTTTGATTGACACCAAACACCGTGTCTGTATCTTCATCTGTAGCGTCGAGAAAGTGCGCCACTTTTGCGATACCTGCATTGTTAATAAGAATGTCTGGTGTGCCAATATCGGCAGCCATTGCTGCTAATGCAGATTTGCTGGTTTCCCTATCTTGCACATCAAGTACCAAAGGGTAGGCTTGGCCACCCGTTGCACTTATTGCGGCGCTCAACTCAGCAAGCTTGTTTTCTCGTCTTGCCGCAATGATGACTTTGCAGCCGGCATTGGCAAGGCACTGGGAAAAGTGCCAACCCAGGCCTGAGGATGCGCCAGTCACCAAAGCAAGCTTGCCTTCAAGCTCAAAGTAATTATTAGCTGTTGGGGTCATATTCTTTGCCTACTATGTTGCCTGCCATATTTGCCTACCATGTTGCCTGCCATGCCGCCGATCGTGAATGCCCATCGTCGATGCCTGTCAATTTCGCCTGCGGCGTTTGCTTACCCCGTTGGCCCTTCGTGCACATTCGTTTTACATGTACGTCGTATTGGTACAGAGTATCAGTGAATATGTTTTATTACCTGTGTACACTAAAATCAGTCTAGCTGAGTGCGCACTTAATTTAAAAAGCAACGTAATGAAAAAACAACGTCGGTTTATACAATGTGATGTATTCACTCCTCAGCCCACCAAAGGCAACGCTTTAGCAGTTGTACTCGATGCGCAGGGGTTTAGTGAGGAGGCTATGCGCCATTTTGCCGCGTGGACTAATTTAGCAGAGACCACATTTTTATTCCCACCCGAAACTGAAGACGGTGATTATAGAGTGCGTATACTGACACCAACGCGCGAGATGCCGTTTGCCGGTCATCCTACGCTAGGGAGTTGCGCTGCCTGGTTACATGCCGGAGGTAAGCCCAGGCAACATGGGATAGTAAGACAAGAGTGTGGGGTGGGGACAGTTGAGATTAACACTGGCAAACCGGTGCCAGCTTTTTTCGCGCCACCTACAGCGATAAGTGAAATGCCCGCAAAGAAGTTTACAGAGCTTACAACAAAACTTGGCGTTAACCCAGATCATGTTGTCCGCTACAGTGTTTTGAATAATGGTCCAGAGTGGCATGCATTTGAATTGCAATCAGCAGCACAAGTTCTGGCCGTGGATTCGTCGACGGTTCGCTGGCCAGCTGAAAAGGCCATTGGCTTGATCGGTCCGCACGTAGAGGGGTCCGAATGTGATTTTGAGGTTCGTATGCTGGCCCCATCGAGCGGTATGAGCGAAGACCCAATTACCGGTTCGTTGAATTCTGCCCTGGCGCACTGGCGGTTGCACAATAACGAACTTAACGAAGATTTGCTTATTGCTCAAGGCACCAGTATTAATCGTAAAGGTCGGGTTTACATTAGCCGCGGCTCTGACGAACAAGGCTCTGATAAACAACCTGATGTGTTTATCGGCGGGGAAACACATATATTGGTTGAAGGGACAGTGTACTTATAAGCAATTGAACACTGTGTTTTATTGATCATAAGTTAGTTTGACTATCGATCAGGCCTTTTAAATCACTTTTTCAAATAGGCGTGTTGTATTCAGCATACAAATAAGATGAGAAGGACAGCGATGAAAGCAACTGTATCCAAGCAAGTGGCAGAGGTTATCCAGCACTACCCAGCCAAACCTAAAAAGGTGTTTAGCCAAGTTCGTCAGTTAGTGGTGGATGCGGCCAAAGAATCAGTTGGATTAGAGAACACAGAAGAAACCTTAAAGTGGGGGGAGCCCAGTTACCTGGGCAAAGACGGCAGCACCGTTCGCATGAAATGGACAGAGAAAAAGCCAGATCAATTTTCGTTATATTTCAATTGCAATTCGATCATGGTAGAAACCATAAAGGAGCTATATCAGGACGAATTCACCTATGATGGTAATCGAGCAATATCATTTCCCTTAACAGAAAAAATTCCTGCTACCGCATTAAAACATTGTATAGCCATGGCGCTGGAGTACCATAAGCTCAAAAAACTACCTTTACTTGGTCACTAGCGACTGATTAGTTAGAACTGGTAGTTTAAAACCGAGTACCAGAGTTGGTAAACTAGCATTGGTTTCTTAGAGATTGGCCAAATAGCGATTAGTTAAGTTAATAAAGCGGGTCATCTAATGCCATTGAAAACCGCCTTGGCATTAATCCAGCTTGAAACCAACTAACAAAAGAGTAAATGGAATACACAGGCACACCAGTTTGTTTTCGAATATCCGCCGCGTAAGGGACCATGTTTGTACACTCCAATACGATAGCGCCAATGTTGGGGTGCAATTTCATTAAATTCTCGGCGGCTGCCAAATTATCTTTTCGACACTGATCAAAGTCCAGAGTCAGTCGATCATTAAGAATGCCCGATGAGAATTCGCTGTTTGGAACAGTGCCGCCTATGGGGGTGTCTAACATTATGCTTGCCGCTTTCAAGTGCTTATCGCTCAGCGAGTCTTTTGATATTGTCAGAATGCCCACGCGTTTATCAGCTGGCAGCATAGCTTGAATCCAGGGCACCTGCATGAGTGACGATGCTGCAACTGGTACACCGATCGCTTGGCTAAGTTCTTTTTGAATGAGTGCCAAAAAGCCGCAGTTGGTGGTAACGCCATCTGCTCCGGATGCAACCAGATCTTTGGCTGCATCAATAAATAGTTGGGTTAGCAGTGATGCGTCGTTTCGAACGACCAAATCGGGGGTTGCACCGCGCACCACGCGATACTGCACGGGGAAAGGCCATGTGAGTGCATTGCCCATGTCACCCACCACTCTTGGAAACTGTGTTTCCAACATTAAAATGCCGACATTGGCACCGAAAACTGTTTTTCCACCGTGTTCTGTTGTCACGTTTGCTTGTAATTCCCATTCTGCCTTTAATGCATGGTACTGCAGCCATTTGGCCTTGGCTAGGAATTCGTTGACACAGATTCAGGCTAGGTTCCATGCGCCAGCTTTGGTACAGTGATTATCAGGCCCAGAGATCACATAGCAAAGACGATGAATACTAAAAATACACTTAACGGTGCGCAATCCATGGTGCGCATGTTAGAAGCACATTCAGTCAAGCACATATTTGGTTTGTGTGGCGACACGACATTGCCGTTTTACGATGCCATGCATACCCTTGAGCACGACATCACCCACGTGTTAACGCGCGATGAAAGAAGCGCTGCCTATATGGCCGACGGTTATTCGCGAGTCACCAACAAACCGGGCGTGTGTGAGGGTCCGTCCGGTGGTGGTGCAACTTATATATTGCCCGGTCTTATTGAATCCAACGAATCCTCTTATGCTGTGCTTGGTATTACCACTGACATTTCTGTGGCCAGTTACGGTAAGTATCCGTTGACCGAAGTAGATCAAAAAGCGATTATGGCTCCGCTAACAAAATGGAACACCGTCATCACGCAAGCTGATCACATTCCAAGAATGGTTCGTCAAGCGTTTCGAGCAATGACAACAGGACGATCAGGTTCTGCCCACTTGGGTTTACCCTACGACGTGCAATACCAACCTGTGCCACCTGAGGACATTTGGGCTGACGCTAACCATACAACTTACCCAGCGTACCGCGTTGCACCTGACCCAAACTCGGTCACGGCTGCGGTAGATTCTTTGTTGTCTGCCAAAAAACCAATCATTGTTTGCGGGGGCGGTGTTGTAATAAGTGGTGCCGATGCGGAGCTTGCGCGTTTGGCTACACGTCTTGACATACCGGTCGCAACATCCATCTCGGGTCAGGGAAGCCTGGCTGAATCCCACCCTAATTGTTTGGGTGTTGTAGGCTCAAACGGTGGTACAGATCAAACATGGGCTTTATTGGCGGCGGCCGATCTCGTTGTGTTTATGGGTTGTCGAGCAGGGTCTACGACGACATCGCGTTGGGAAGCACCAAAGCCCGGTGCGCGTGTTGTGCATTTTGATTCTGATCCTATGGTTATAGGTGCAAACTATCAAACTGAAGTTGGTGTGGTAGGGGATTTAAAGCTGTCTTTGCAAGCAATCAATACAGAGCTGGATAACCGCGGCCAGGCATTGCAAAGCTATGGCGGTGCAGTGTCGATAGCTGCAGCAAAGAAAGCGAAGTTCGAGCTGTTTAATATTCACGCCAACAGTAACGAGCTCCCCATCAGGCCTGAACGCGTCATTGACACTATGATGCAAGTGTTGCCGAAAGATGCAACGATTGTGTCAGACCCGGGAACCTCTTGCCCTTATTTTTCAGCTTACTACCAGTTGCCAATGTCAGGCCGCCGATTTATTACTAACCGAGCACACGGTGCTCTGGGGTATTCGCTCAGCGCAGCTTTAGGCGCATGGTTTGGTCGACCCAATAGTAAAGTTGTAGCATTGATGGGCGATGGTTCGTTTGGTTTTACCTGTGGCGAATTAGAAACGGTTGCTCGGCATAAAGCGCCCATTACTTTTATAGTTTTTTCTAACAGCGCCTTTGGCTGGATTAAAGCAAGCCAGGAGGCTGACTGTGACAAGCGCTATTACAACGTGGATTTTAATCGGGTAGATCATGCTGCCGTTGCCAGCGCCTACGGGGTTAAAGCATGGCGGGTTGAAAACCCGGCAGAGCTAAAAACTGTTTTAAGTAAAGCCGTTGAGTTCGATGGTCCCGCACTGGTTGATATTGTGACGCAACCATTAGAAGAAGCGAACGCGCCGGTGCGTCGTTGGATGGGCTAGTCGCTCGGCGACTAGCAGCAAAATACTATAACTTATATTGTTTGCTGACTTATTCGCATACCAAGTTATATGCTTGAAAAAACATGAATGTGCTAAAAGGCTTTTTTGCTGACCTGTATAGTGTGGTCCCGTTTACAGGTCGATGGATTTTAAGTTATACGGCAGAACTGGCGGCGGCTTGCAGACTCTTTGCAACGTTGGTTTTCGAATTTGCAGATGCGAACAATAATGATGTGTTGCCAGCGTTGCGCTCAGGTGTGCCGAAGCTATTTTTGCTCTTGGTTAATCATCCTGTACAACTTATTCTGACCAGTGTCGCTTTAGTACTGCATGCCATAGCCAATTTAATCAACAGAACTACACTCTCCAGTGTCGAGCGCGGTCTTAACGAGAAAGAAAAACAGTATTTATACGCTATTTTTTCTGACAATCTGCAATTTGATAAAATCCGAATTCAATTTGGCGGCGTTAAAGAGTACTTGAAGATAAGTCCTCAGGCGGTTGGTCACGAGATATTTTTGCGAAAAAAATGGGGAACACAGATGTATAACGATGATCTGTCGCTCTCAAGTGCAGGAATGCGTTTATTGGGTCATGAGGTGTGTCATGTTTGGCAGTCGCAACACATGGGTGCGCGGTACATCGGGGACTCTTTAATAACGCAAATCAGCGAAGCGCTCGGCCGCCGGCTAAATATTTATTTAAGTCATGGATACAACGTTATACCGGTTCTTCGCGATCACACGCCTTACGAAAACTGTAATGTCGAACAACAAGCCGTCATTGCAGAATTGATTGGCGCAAGCTGTGCGGCTGTGGATGCAAAGGTATTAACCAAGGCTCAGTTTTGTAAAGTCAGTGGTATTGCTTTAAACGATAAAGAGTTCGCGGGTGTTACGCGTGCACATCGGTTTTTGCAGCAATCAGCACCAAAGGTTCCACAGGGGCTGTAAAAATAGTGATGGAAATCACTTTTAGGGCATATGGTGATTTATTGTTTCCAAAGTTAATTCAATGGTTTACATAATGTTTTGAGTTCATCAAGGCTATGTCCAATTTCTTGTTACAATTAAAGTCCGTTATCGGAGCGTATATAAAAGTGAGAAAGTTAATAAAACTAGCCGCCGTAACCATGCTGGCCTTGGGCGTAAGCTGGGGAGTTACCGGCACGGCGCAAGCGCAGTCAGCGCTGGAAGATATTTTGAGCAGCGGAAAACTCAAAGTTGGTACCACAGGTGATTGGAACCCAATGTCGGTTAAAGATCCTGCCACTAATTCATACAAAGGGTTTGATATCGACGTCATGACCGAACTTGCCAAAGACCTTGATGTCGAGCTCGAATTTGTACCGACCGATTGGAAAACTTTGGTGAATGGCGTCACCGCTGGCAAATACCACATCACCGGTTCAGCTTCAATTTCTCCAGCCAGAATGAAAGCTGCAGGGTTTTCTGAGAGCTATTTAGCAGTAGAGATCTATCCTTTCACGATGAAAGACAACGCATCGAAGTTTGACGGCTGGGACTCAATCAATCAAGTGGGTGTTAAGGTTGCTACTACCCTGGGTACCACGTTTGAAAAAAACGCACGCGAATGGTTTCCAAACGCAGAAATCAAAGTTGTTGAAGCGCCCGCTCGTGGATTCAATGAAGTTGTCGCAGGTCGCGCTGATGTGTTTATCACGTCAAACATTGAAGGTGCAACTCTAAAAGAGAAATTCGACATCGAGCAGGTCGCCGGTGCTGATGCACGAGCACCTGCGGCCATTGCTATGTTGTTACCGCAGGATGATCAAGTCTGGATTAACTATGTGAATAACTGGGTTAAATTGAAAAAGCTTAGCGGTTTTTTCGATGCCACCGGCACTACGTGGGGACTGTAATTCAGGCTTTATAAGTTGATTGGCTGCCTGTTCTTATCAGGCAGCTTTTCTCCACTACCGCAGTAGCGTACTATTCTAAGTACAACCTTCCTTTGTTAACGTCAGTTCTAAAATCATGACTCAAACCAATTTTGCCATCGAAATGATCGGCGTTCATAAATGGTTTGGCGACTTTCATGTTTTACGTAATGTAGATCTGCAAGTCGGCACCGGTGATCGAGTGGTTATTTGTGGCCCTTCAGGTTCTGGAAAATCAACTGTCGTTCGTTGTTTGAACGGGTTGGAAATACATCAACAAGGGCGTATTTTTGTTGATGGACTGGAGCTAACAAAAAAAAGAAAAACGATTAAAAGCATACGCGCTGAAGTTGGCATGGTGTTTCAGCAATTTAATTTGTTTCCGCACCTGACAGTGCTCGAAAATCTCACTCTTGGGCCAATGAAAGCCCGCGGCCTCAGTCGGGTTGACGCTGATAATCGCGCTATGAAGTACCTTGAGCGCGTGCATATACCAGAACAAGCTGATAAAAAACCTGGCCAGCTCTCTGGCGGTCAGCAGCAACGTGTCGCAATTGCGCGCTCCCTGTGTATGGAGCCTAAAATCATGTTATTTGACGAACCAACCTCCGCACTCGACCCTGAAATGATTTCCGAAGTGCTTGACGTGATGCTTGAATTGGCACAAGAAGGCATGACCATGGTGGTAGTAACTCATGAAATGGGCTTTGCCAGAAAAGCGGCTGACATGATGGTGTTTATGGATGAAGGTGAAATTGTAGAAACCGGTAAGCCTGCAGATTTTTTTGAAAACCCGCAGACCAAACGTTGTAAGCAGTTTTTAAATCAAATTTTGCAGCACTAGTATCCGGGTATAACGATAATGCAAAGCGTGCGAAATTTCTTCTCAGGTTATGGCTTTCCCATTGTCATTGGGATTATACTTTTGGCAGCCCTTATCTATACGTTGGGTGCTAACGATGGTCTGAAGTGGTACGTAGTGTCACCGTTCACCAAACAAGGTGCACTTAATCTCAAATTTTTAATGGCTGGTACCTTTAATACGCTGGCCATGTCTTTTCTGGCTTTATTAATATCGATCGTTGTTGGTTTGATGATAGCGATTCCGGGAATTGCCAAGAGTAAACCTTTGCGGGCAACCAACTATGCCTATGTAGAGATTGTGCGATCTATTCCGCTGCTGCCACTGATCTTGTGGGTGTATTACGGATTGCCAGAAATCGCCGGTATTCAGTTTGATTATTTTTGGGCCGGTGTGTTTGCTTTGGCTCTATCTGATAGTGCTTTTGAGGCAGAGATATTTCGTGCTGGCATACAGTCTATCCCGAAAGGCCAGGCCGAAGCGTCCAGTACGGTAGGTTTGAATTATTTCCAATCCATGCGATACGTGATTTTACCGCAGGCTATTCGTCGTATTCTGCCAGCACTGGGGAATCAGTTTGCCTACATGGTAAAAATGTCCGCCTTGGTGTCGGTAATCGGTTTGCAAGAACTGACTCGTCGCGCCAATGAACTCATTGTCACCGAATACAGAGCGTTAGAAATTTATTCGGTGCTGATTATTGAGTATCTGGTCATCATTTTAATTATCGGACAGTTCGTGCGATGGCTGGAACGAAAGATGGGTACTGATGAGTCGTCTGCTGATCGAAAGTGATGCCTGAAACCAGGTAGCAGCTATCCATTGTGTCATCTCTGTGACGCCATTGTGCGCTAAGCCTGTGCGCACCAATCGTTTACATTCCAAAACGCCAATCTGCTGCTTATTGCACTCTATATTGTCTGTTTATTCGTTAAAATAAGCTGTAGAACTGAAAAACTTCCAGTCACCCTATTAAAAATATTAGCGCAGCAGCAACGCCTGCGCACAGAGAGAAAAAATGAAATCATTAACGTTCTTGGCTGTGATTGCATCCACAGCCCTTATATCTGGTTGCCAATCACTCTCAGGTGGTAGTAACTCATCCGATCCGATAGTGATTACGGAGCCAGCGGTCATTGATCCAATCCAATCGACTTTTCTCGAAGGAGATACGCTTTGGGATTTCGCCGAGCGTACAACCGGAAGTGGATTTAATTGGGAAAAAATCATGATTCTCAATGGTATCGAAGACGAAAGAGACATTGATGCGGGAATCGTGTTGCTGGTACCACCTGAATTGGCTGTTGAAGAGCTTACAGTTCAGTAGCTTATAACTACCTGGGGTGCAAATAGGCCCGAGCAGCTGCATGCGCTAGCATGTTTTTCATTTACAGTTGGACGGGTAAATTGGTAGCTCGAAAGATTGCAGAGCCGGTACTTTAACCGGCTCTGTAGTTCTAAAATCGGTTAAATTAAATGCTGTCGACTCTTATGGCTTTGCCATTGGTGACTGACATGGTTGCAGCTTCAGCCAATCGTAAAGACTCCACACCATCATTATGATCGGCCAATGGCTTGCCGTTATTGCTTAATGCGCTAATAAAATCTTCTAATTCCAGTCGGTAAGCATCTTGGTAGCGTTCCAGGAAAAAATGCAAAGGTACGTCGCTGCTCACCCCCTTTGCATGCGAATGAATCAAATTGGTATCGGTGTTGTTCATGGCCTGCAACATACCCTCTGAGCCAAATGCCTCGATGCGTTGATCGTAGCCGTAGACCGAGCGTCGGCTGTTAGTGATTAAGGCTGTTTTTCCGCTATTGGTGGTTAAGGTGACGCAAGCTGTGTCAACATCGCCTGCCGCTCCAATCGCCGGGTCGATAACGCAACTGCCAACTGCGTAAACCGTTTCTATGGGTTCGTCCAGCATCCAGCGAGCAATGTCGAAGTCGTGAATCATCATGTCCCGAAATAGACCACCGGATACTTTTATATAATCGATCGGTGGCGGCGTTGGATCGCGGCTGATAATAATTAGAGTTTCGAGCGTGCCAATGTCGCCTTGTTTTACACGGGCATGCAGCTCTGAAAATTGCGGGTCAAAACGTCGGTTAAATCCGAGCGCGCAGAGCACACCGGATTTTTCGATATGCGCCGCTGCATCGATTGCTGTAGCCAAACTTATATCGATTGGCTTTTCACAAAACACAGGCATTTTATTCTCAGCGCAGCGCTTTAGGAGTGGGGCATGGGTATCCGTTGCGCTGGCTATGATGACCCCACTGATTTCTTTGTCAGAAAACGCATCGTCAATGCTGGCAGCGATGGCTCCGCACGATTCAGCGAGCTCATTGGCAGAAGGTTCATGCACATCGCAGACGTATTTGATGCTGGCGTTACTCACCCCATTGACCGCCAGAGCATGGACTTTGCCAATCCGGCCGGCGCCAATCAAAGCCAATTTGTTCATATGAGAAAGCCTGTGTTTGAATATTATTGGAAGTCATTTTAACCCAAGCCTCGCCTGAGAATTGGGCTGAGATTTGCTGCTCGGTAGACATTTTTTGCGCTTAATTTAGTCGGACTCTTACTAAAAGGCGTCAGGATCGTCGTCAGTGGTGCGCTCGGCGTGTGTTCAAGCTATCATGGAGACGACATGCAGTTATTGAAATAGTTTTTGAAGTAGTGGCTCTTCGTGTATGTAAGCAGGCACTTCGTCAAACTGAGTAACTACCACAAAAGAGTTCTTGGCATTTGAGACCAGCAGATGATAGAAAATATAATAAACAACAAACGAGTGGCAACCACCAGTGGTCGTGAACAGCCGGTATACAACCCAGCCACAGGTGAAGCTATTGACTCACTTGGCCTGTCCAGCGCTGAGGAGGTCAATGCTGCGGTAGATGCAGCGGCTGCAGCGTTCCCGGCGTGGTCAAATACGCCGCCTTTGAAGCGTGCCTCTGTTATGTTTCGCTTCAACGAACTGATTTCACAAAATGCTGATGCTATCGCCAAAGAGATCTCTCGCGAGCACGGTAAAACCCATGACGATGCCCTGGGAGAGGTGCAACGCGGTAAAGAAGTTGTGGAATTCTGCTGTGGTATTCCTCAGCTGTTAAAGGGTGAATTCTCCAGAAACGTTGGTCCCTCCATTGATAGCTATTCCGATCGTCAGGCGCTGGGTGTGTGCGCTGGTATTACACCGTTTAATTTTCCGGCTATGGTGCCTTTATGGATGTACCCGGTTGCAATTGCCTGTGGCAATACGTTCGTACTAAAACCCTCTGAGAGGGACCCTTCATCAGTGATGTTGATTGCAGAATTATTCCAACAAGCAGGTCTGCCAGAAGGCGTTCTTAATGTCGTGCATGGCGATAAAGGCGCTGTAGACGCGCTGCTGGATAATCCCACTGTGCAAGCCGTTAGTTTTGTAGGCTCCACGCCAATAGCTGAATACGTCTACCAGCGTGGAACGCAAGCGGGTAAACGCGTGCAAGCTCTTGGTGGTGCCAAGAACCATATGGTGGTTATGCCGGATGCCGATCTGGACCAAGCTGTGGATGCATTGATGGGTGCAGGCTTTGGTTCTGCAGGTGAACGATGTATGGCCATTTCAGTTGCGGTGCCTGTTGGCGAAGAAACAGCAGATCGATTGGTTGAGAAATTACGACCACGCGTTGAAGCACTCAAAGTTGGGCCAGCAGATGATTCAGATGCCGAAATGGGTCCGGTTATCACCAGTGAGGCTAAATCACGCATAGTAGGTCTGATTGATGCTGGTGTAAGCGCAGGGGCGGAACTGGTTGTAGATGGACGCAGCTTGAATTTGCAAGGCTATGAAAACGGCTACTTTCTTGGTGGCAGCTTGTTTGATCGTGTGACCACCGATATGCGCATATACCAGGAAGAAATTTTCGGTCCCGTGTTATCGGTTGTACGTGCAGCCAAATTTGATGAGGCTGTGAGCATGATCAATGAGCATGAGTATGGTAATGGCACTGCCATTTTTACTCGTGATGGTGATGCAGCCCGAAGCTTTACTGACAGTATTCAAGTGGGCATGGTTGGCGTTAACGTGCCAATCCCTGTACCAGTGGCGTACCATAGTTTTGGTGGCTGGAAACGCTCACTGTTCGGTGATCATTCTATCTATGGTCCCGAGGGCGTGCATTTTTATACACGATTAAAAACCATCACCAGCCGCTGGCCAACTGGCATTAAAGAAGGTTCGGTTTTTTCTTTTCCGACAACTTAGCGGTCCTGGTAACAACCTTTTAGTCAACTTCTCGCTAACTTTCCCGCAATCTTTCCTGGCAGGGAAAATGGCGGGAAAGTTAGACTAACGAGCAGGTTCAGAAGCGCCGTTTTTCGAATGGCTTAATGAACTTGGCTCCAAACTCTTTAAATCCCTTAATCTCTTTTGCACGTTTTCTTCTTGCAAACGGAATATCGTAAAAGTACCTGTTGCATTCAATTTGTGCGTGATACGGGTGAATACCAATATCATTTAGTTGTTCATTGCTCAGTTTTTTGAGCGCTCGGCGTTCTGACCATACTTCGTGCATTACCAACAGGTTAATCATGACATCGATGACTGCTGCTATTAAATTGTTAACCGGTGTACGTTTAGCCGCGTGACTCGAACCGTTTGGCCGAGTGTGCTGCCGTTGAGTTGTTGTTCGAAATTCCATTTGCATCCACCTCTTAGTTGCGGTAAACATTATAGATACAGTGTTGTACATATTCGCTGTTTTTGGAAACGAATTAAAGTGATTTCAACAATCACTAAATTTGATGGATGGAATTTCGATGCACAGAAATCTTGATTTAGTCTCACTTAGAACCCTGATTGCAGTTGCCGAAACTGGAGGTATGACGCGCGCGGCAAACTCGCTACACATGACACAATCTGCTGTCAGCATGCAAATGAAACGCCTGGAGGAACAGCTATCAGTGCAGCTATTGGAGCGAGATGGCAGAAAGGTTGTGGCTACGGTCGAAGGTGATCGGCTAATTTCTTATGCACGTCGTTTATTGGATATCAATAATGAAGCTGTGCGCAGTTTAAGTGAGTCGCTTTATGATGCCAGTATCACCTGTGGAATATCCGATGATATTTTGCATCCTTGCATGCCTGCCATTGTGGGCAAATTGCGTCAGTCTCAACCTCGATTGGGCGTTAATATAGAATTAGAGTGCAGCCATTACTTGTTGCGCGGACTCAAAAATGGACTGTACGATGTGATATTCACAACCGAGTTAGAGCCTTCTTCTGGTGGTGAATGCATCGATAAGCAGGCATTGTTATGGATGACTCAGACCAATGGAGAATGTTGGAAACAAAGACCATTACCGGTGGCTTTTTCACACCATAGTATGTTCAGAAAGCCTGTACTAGACGCACTTGACCAAGCCGGTATTCCGTGGGTTGACACGACCCAGGCCATGAACGATTGGTCCGCACTGGTTTACTCGGGAGCAGATCTTGGTGTTCGCGCCGAATTGGAGAAAAACTGTCTCAATGGTATTTGCGCTATAGATCATGATGGCGCTTTGCCGGCACTGCCCGACTACAATGTAGTGATGTATTTTTCTCCTGGGTTAAACAGTGACTTAGCGCAAGAAATTGCAATAGTCGCGCGAGATGCGTTTTCAAGTTGATCGCACCATTTGTGCAATGCGGCGATTTACTTAACGTAGCATTATTTATATCGCCGCAATTTATATATTGTCGCAATTTACATTGTTGGGGAAAGGCCTATGCTAATTGACCATATCGGTATATCAGTGAGTAACTATGATGTTAGCAAGCGATTTTACTCTGCGGTTCTAGGCACACTGGATATCGTGCTGGTGATGGAGGTGCAGGGGTGGGCAGGTTTTGGAAAAGGGGAAAAGGCCGAGTTTTGGTTTGGCCCTGATACTTACTCTCAACTGCCCATGCACATTGCTTTTCGAGCACAGTCACGAGAGCAGGTTGACCAATTTTACAAGACCGCCATTGCCGCGGGCGCAAAAGACAATGGCGAACCAGGGATACGAGAGATTTATCACCCCGATTATTACGGTGCCTTTGTTATCGATCCAGATGGCCATAATATTGAGGCGGTTTGCCACGAGCCGGATTGTTAAGCGCTCGGGAATGCAGCTGTGGCTAATCTGTATCGACGAATACACACGAATTTAGCCTGCCTCTGAATTAGAATAATACTATGCGCAAACTAGTCGTCCTTGACCTTTCTTCAGCAAACATAGATCTGTTTGAATCATACGAGCGAAAAGTAATACCGTTACTAAGTAAGTACAAGGGAAATTTGGAGCTCAGTGTTCGTTCAGTCGATGGGACAACAGAGACACACGTGCTTTATTTTCCTGATAATCTACGCTTTGAAGGATTCCTTTCTGATCCTTCCAGAGTAGCACTGGAAATTGATTGGGCGCGCTCGGGTGCAGTGTCTGCGATTTCCGACGTAGAGCAAGTGAGTTATTAAAAAGTTTGCGCGTATAGATGACGAACTAGTTTGGGCTAAGGTCTTACTAAAGCGCACCAAAGCCAGAAACAATCAAACTAAAGCCCATTACCAACAAAATGGCGTAAACGATTTTTTGAAACTGTTCTGCATTGACCTTTTGCACAACAATGTTTCCTAAAAGCCCGCCTATAAGCATTGGAATAAGGCCTGCGGAGAAGTTAATTAAAGTGGCTTTTGAAAGTAGCCCACTGGCTCCATAGAAAGCCATGATAACCACATTGAGCAATACGCTGATTCCGTGAATGGTGGCGCGGTATTCTACAACTTTTAACCGTGCCCATTGTAGACACAGCACCAGTGGTGCACCTAAAAGATTATAAGCAGCTCCGAGTATACCGATCACTAAACCAAAAGGCCAGATGGCAAACGCCGGCATAGGTGTTGATGGGGTAAGTGATAGTAGTGCGTTCAAGCTGGATAAAACCACCACCGCGCCCAAGACCATCTTGACAACGCCTTCGTTCACATAAACCAAAAATGCAACGCCAATGGGAACGCCTATGCTGGCAGTCAGTAATATTCTCCAGGTGATATCGCGATTGATTAAACGCCAGTTATTTCTGAGAATGCTGATAGATAACAGCATTGATAGCATCGCCAGAAGCGGGGTGATTTGAGTTATTGGTAACACCAGAGTTAGCAATGGAATCGATATGAGCGCCACACCAAAGCCGAATGCTGACTGAACGGTAAAGCCCAAAATCAGAAATAGAGCGGTGGCGATTAAGGTCACTAAGTGATTTTATCTAACGCTATTGCGCGAATGCCAGTGCGGCACGCACATGTAACTCGGTGGTATCGAAAGAGGGGATAGGTACATCGTTTGCGGACAATAATAGAGAGACTTCTGTGCAACCGAATATCACGCCATCTGCCCCATTTGCTATGCCGCGCTCTACTACCCCTTGGTATTGCTCACGTGATTCAGGTTTTATTATGCCCTGACAAAGCTCCTCGTAAATAATGTTATGTACCAAATCACGATCTGCCTGGCTTGGCGTTATAACATCAATGTTGTGTTTGTCTTGTAGGTGACCCTTATAAAATGCCTGTTCCATGGTGTACCGGGTGGCTAGTAGCAAGGGTTTCGTGACGGTTGTTGCTTTAATCGCACTGGCTGTTGCATCACCAATATGAATCAGTGGAACGGGCACAGCAGCTTCAACTTCTGCCGCCATTTTATGCATGGTGTTTGTGCATATGACAATGCATTGTGCACCGCCTTTCTCCAGGCTGCGGGCAGCCTCAATCATTTTGTCGGTTGCAGTCGGCCAGTCGTTACTAGCCTGTAGCGATTCAATTTCAGCGAAATCAAACGACCATAGCAGGAGCTGCGCTGAGTGTAAGCCACCGGATTGTTCACGGGTTATGCGGTTGAGTAGTTGGTAGTACACAACAGTGCTCTCCCAACTCATACCACCAATCAGTCCAATGGTTTTCATACACGCCAGTGTATCGAACTTCCATAAAAAAAGGCCGCATTGAGCAGCCCTCTTTCAGCGTCATTACCGATCAATATAGTCAGCAATGTGACTCCATCATTTGTTCAAAAGTTTATCGAACAAGTTTATCAGTCGATTTTTGTAGCCTTGCCGGAGTTATTCAGCTTTGGTTTTACTTTGTCATGATACATCTGCTTTACCATGTCCCAATTGCGCCCAACCCACCAGCTGGCTCCCATTAAAATCAGTGTAGAAATCATACTTGTGCCCCATTTAAAGAAATTGTTTGTGCCGACATTTTTGTCGAAAAAAGTAGTCTTGCCCTGTGCTGCCTGTTCTAATCTGCAGACCAATGCCGCGAATACAAGCCGCATAACGACCGTAAAAATAGCTTTTGCTTTTGTTATTATCTTATGAATCTATAGTGGGGATGAATTCCGCACTTTTCAATAGGTTATCAGTGCGCCCGAGTGGCACGCAAGCACCATTCGGGTACTTATTGCAAATTAGCGTTAAGTTGGCTCATTTTTAGCCCAATATGTTGGTCTTGCCAATTTGCCCGAAGCATTGCACTAACTCGTCGACCCATGCCGCGTGGACCCATGCCGCGTCGACCACCAATGCGTCACGCTGATGCGTTACATATTAGGATAATTCGGGCCATCGCCACCTTCCGGTGTCACCCAGGTAATGTTTTGGCTGGGATCTTTAATATCGCAAGTTTTACAGTGAATGCAGTTTTGGGAGTTGATTTTAAACGTTGGAATATCGTTCTCTACAACCACTTCATACACACCAACAGGGCAGTAACGTTGCGCAGGTTCAGCAAACTTGGGCAGATTCTCTTTGATAGGCACACTGGCATCGCTTAAGATCAAATGAACCGGCTGGTTGTCTTCGTGGTTGGTATTGGACAGGAACACCGATGAAGGCTTGTCGAAACTTAATACGCCATCTGGCTTGGGGTATTCGATGGGGGCGCAACTGTCGGCGCGTTTCATGGTCTCGTGATCTGGAATGTCGTCTCGGAAACTGAACGGCAGTTTGCCGCCAAAGATAGTTTGATCAACAAAGTTGTAGCCGGCACCGATTATCATGCCGAATTTATGCATTGCAGGCCCGAAATTTTTTGATGACTCCAGTTCGTCGTAAACCCAGCTGTCCTTAAAGTTGTCGCTGTATTTTTCCGGATCTACGGCTCGACCATCGCCTTTCGCCAATTCAGCAGCCAAGGTTTCGGCGGCAACCATGCCAGACTTCATGGCAGTATGTGTACCTTTGATCTTTGCAAAATTCAGTGTGCCTGCATCACAACCAACCATCAGCGCACCGGGCATATGCATGCGAGGCAAAGAGTTAAGTCCACCTTTGGTGATAGCACGTGCGCCATAGGCGATTCGCTTACCACCTTCAAGTTGCTTTGCAATAAGCGGGTGATGCTTGAAACGCTGAAATTCATCAAACGTACTCAAGTGTGGATTGCTGTAGTTAAGATCAATGATTAATCCAACGACAACTTGATTGTCTTCAAGGTGATAAAGAAACGATCCACCAGTGGTTTTAGTTTTGTTAAGAGGCCACCCCGTGCCGTGTAGCACTAAGCCAGGTTTATGCAATTCAGGGTCAACTTCCCACAGTTCTTTTATACCAATGCCATAGTGCTGAGGTGAGCAGCCTTCGTCCAGATTAAATTTCTTTAGCAACTGCTTGCCAAGGTGGCCTCTACAGCCTTCAGCAAACACCGTGTATTTTGCGTGCAGCTCCATACCGACTTCATGACTGTCTTTCGGTTTGCCTTCAGCATCTAATCCCATATCCCCTGTGGCAACACCTTTTACGCTGCCATCGTCGTTATATAAAATTTCGGCAGCAGCAAAGCCTGGAAAAATTTCTACCCCGAGGCCTTCTGCTTGCTCACCTAACCAACGAGTCAGGTTGCCCAGGCTAGCGATGTAGTTGTCATCGTTGTGCATGGTTTTTGGTGCCATCCAGTTAGGTATTTTAAAAGCACCTTCTGGTTTGGTGAACAAATAAATTTCGTCTTTGGTGACTGGCGTTTTAAGGGGTGCGCCCATGTTCACCCAATCAGGAAACAATTCCTCAAGTGCACGCGGTTCGATAACAGCACCTGAGAGAATGTGTGCGCCAACTTCGGAGCCTTTCTCCAACACCACCACGCTAATTTCTTGTTCCTTTTCCTGTGCAATTTGCATCAGGCGGCATGCCGTGCTTAGCCCGGCAGGGCCGGCACCAACAATGACAACATCGAATTCCATCGATTCACGTTCAGTACTCATAGTGTCTACTCAAGTGTTCTCATTTTAATTTGTGTAAGGCTAACAGATTCATGGTTTCGCCTTTTTTGGCGGGACGTGCCCATGCACCGTATTCCTGATGTAATCGTTTGGCTAAGGTCTTTTGCGCGCGTTTTTCACCGTGCACTAATAATACAGGCGGGTGGCCTTTAAAGCTTGCGTACCAGTCCATCATACCTTGCTGGTCTGCGTGTGCCGATAGCCCACCGACAGTGTGCACCTTGGCGGCGACCTTAATCTTCTGGCCCCATAGCTTTATATACGGCTCGCCTTCAACCAGCTTGCGACCGGTTGACCCCGGAGACTGGTAACCTGCAATAATGATGTGGGTTTCGGGTTTCCAGACATTGTGTTTCAGGTGATGCCGAATCCGGCCACCTGTGCACATTCCACTGCCTGCAATCACGATTGCGCCGGACTGAATTTTGTTCACAGCCATGGAGTCTTGTGGTGATTTACTGAACGCCAGATTCGGCATGTTTAATAGTGGACCGTGTTCTTCGTAATAGGCGGCGGCCGTTTCATCGTAGAGTTTGGTGTGCTTTAAGTAAACTTCGCTGGCCTCTATGGCCATGGGGCTATCAAGAAAAATTTTCCAGCGTTCTAAACCCCACTCTTCAAAGTAGCGGGCGAACATATACAAAATCATCTGGCTTCGACCAACGGAGAAGGCCGGAATTAAAATATTGCCTTTGCTGTGTTTAACAGCCTCTGCAATGGCGCTAACTTCATCAAACGTCTCAGACCAATCGCGGTGTAAGCGATTGCCGTAAGTGCTTTCCATTAACACCAGGTCGGCATGTTCCAGAAGTGTGAAATCACGCAGGATAGGCGCGCCTCGATGACCTAAGTCACCGCTGAATACGAGCGTGCGAGTTTCATCACCTTCGGTGAGTTTCAATTCCACCATGGCAGAGCCAAGAATATGCCCGGCATCGTATAATGTGATGCTGACACCCTCTGTGACTTTTTGTTCTTGTTCGTATCTAACCGTTTTGAATTTGTTTAATGTGTGTTCTACGTCTTGTTTGGAATAAAGTGGGTCGAGTGGCTTTTTACCTTTGCGAGCGCGAATTTTGTTTCTAAAAATAACGTCACGCTCGTTAAGGCTGGCCGAATCTTTAAGCAACACATTGCACAAATCGGCGCTTGCTTCGTGTGTATAGATAGGCCCTTTAAAGCCAAGCCGAACCAGCATAGGGAGTCGCCCACTGTGGTCAATGTGGGCGTGACTCAACACCACAGCGTCTACCGTTGCCGGGTCAAACGGAAAGCCGTCGTGATTGCGCAGCTCATCTTTTGAGCGTCCCTGAATCAGTCCGCAGTCAAGCAGTACTTTACGATCACCAATTTCTAATAGGTGACAGGATCCGGTTACTTCCTCGGCGGCCCCATAGCTGGTCAATTTCATGGCGTTATTTGATGGTCTCAGGTCAGTTTTGAAAACACGATTTGGGTGCAAACTCTATTGATGGATTTAATCGGCAATCTTTAAATTCGGCAAACCAAAATTCTGTAAAATAAGGGGAATACTGCAGAGAGTGTGCCTTAGGTTTATGCAGTATGTTCGCGCGGACACATCCTCGGGTTAAAATACAGCGTGTAACCCCATTATAGCCCGCCAGATTCGCTTATTTGTCTGGCCAACCCAACAATTGCCAGATGCTGCACGACAAATCATTGTACGCCACTTGCGCCTCTGGACTGCAAGACTTGCTCGCCGCAGAGCTGCAGAACATGGGGGCAAAAGCCGTTTCCACTGCAGGCGCAGGGGTTCGTTTCGAGGGTAGCTTCGATATCGCTTACAAGGCCGTTTTATGGTCGAGGGTGGCAAACAGGGTGTTGTTGCCAATCCATGCAGGGCCTGCAGATTCCCCAGAAGCGCTGTACACATTGGTTCAAGAAATCGACTGGTCGAAACACATGGCCCTGCAGGGGACTCTGGCGGTGGATTTCTTTACTGCCAATTCCACCATCACGCATTCTCAATACGGCGCGCTAAAAGTCAAAGATGCCATTGTTGACCAGTTCCGAGAGAAAACAGGTGATCGCCCTAACGTTGAGCGTGACACGCCTGACTTGCGTGTGAATGTGTACTTGTTCCGTAACAAGGCGCGCATCGCGATTGATTTGTCGGGTAGTAGTTTGCATCGGCGTGGGTATCGGGAGCAGGCAGGTCCGGCACCGGTGAAAGAAAATTTAGCTGCCAGTCTGTTGTTAGCATGTGATTGGCCCAACCGGGCTGAACGTGGCGAGCCATTCGTTGACCCCCTGTGTGGGTCGGGCACCTTAGCCATAGAGGCTGCAATGATGGCATGCAACATGGCACCGGGATTGAAGCGCAGTCACTTTGGGTTTACCGGTTGGTTAGGTCACAACGAAGCCATTTGGACGCACGTATTAAAAGAGGCGCAACAATCAGTTCAAGACTCACCGTGTTTGATTCGTGGCGCTGATAAGGATGCTGGTGCTATTCGGCTGGCCAAGGACAATGCCCAACTAGCAGGTGTTGAGCAGTGCATAGAATTCACGTGCGAAAACGTCATAACGCAAGCGTTAACTGTTCCGACTCAACCCGGGTTGGTTTTAACCAATCCACCCTACGGAGAACGGTTGCAGACAGATTCGACTTTTTATCAACACTTGGGTAATGCGCTGAGTGCAGGTTACGGTGGTTGGCACTGCGGGCTTTTTACGGCCATTGATGCACCGATTAAGCATTTACGCCTACCCATTAAATCCACACTACCGGCTCGCAACGGCAGTATTGAGTGTGCGCTGTTTGAAGGCACCATCCCCGGCCTTTCGGCATCGGCTGAGGCAACTGCTGGTTCAATAAATAAAACAGCCGGTGCCTCCAGTGGTTCAATATGGGAAGGTGTGGTGGCCAATCGGGCTGCAAATTCAGCTCACACACTTTTGGTTGATGCCGAGCCCTTTGCCAATCGGCTTAAAAAAAATCTAAAGAAGCTGAAGTCGTGGCAGAAGCGTGAGCATATTAATGCGTGGCGTGTCTACGACGCCGACTTACCTGAATTTTCTGTGGCTATTGATGTCTATGACTGCGATACCAGTGACGGAGCTGATCGGCACGTCGTTGTACAGGAATATCAGGCACCTGCCACAGTGAATTCGGCTATGGCTACGGCTCGCTTAAAAGAGTTGCTGGCGATTATTCCGGATTGCTTATCGGTTGACGCCGATCAGGTTCATTTGAAAGTGCGGGAAAAAAAGAGCGGCTTGTCCCAGTACGAAAAACATTCAGCCACTAACGTGACGGGTGTGGTGCGCGAGCATGGGTATCTTATTGAGTGTAATTTTAGCGATTATCTGGATACCGGGTTGTTTCTTGATCATCGTAAAGTGCGACAGTTTATTCATACACATGCACAAGGAAAACGTTTCCTGAATTTGTTTTCGTATACTGGAAGCGCCACAATAGCAGCAGCCAGTGGTGGGGCTACAAACAGTGTATCGGTCGATTTGTCCAATCGTTATTCGCAGTGGTTAACCCGTAATCTGCGGCACAATGGTATGGATGAGGTGCAAAATGCAGTGGTGCGCAGTGATGTAAGCCAATGGCTTGATAGTTATAAAGGCGAGTCGTTCGACTTGATTTTGCTTGATCCGCCAACATTTTCTAATTCCACCGGCATTGATGCTGACTGGAATATTCAGCGAGACCATGTGGCGTGTATTAAAAGATGCATGAGCTTATTATCACCAGATGGCACTCTGGTGTTCTCAAACAACTACCGGCGTTTTAAACTGGATAGTTCGTTAGGCGAGGTCCTTGTAGAGAAAAAAAGCGCCAGGCAAGCAGAACACAAGAGTAAAGTAGCTGGAGAGGCTGTGCACTACAAGATAGAAGAAAGAACACACTGGTCCATTGACCAGGATTTTCATCGTAATACCCGCATACATCAATGCTGGTTTTTTAGCCATCCATAGGAGCACTCGGTGGGCGAATTTTTTGCAAGTTACGGACTGTTTTTGCTAAAGGTCATTACTTTCGTTATCGCGATTCTTATCGTGATTTTTGCCATAGTCATAGCCAGTTCACGGGAAAAAAAGGGTGGCTCCAGCGGCCGTATTGAAATTACTAATTTGAACGAGCAGTACGACGACATGCAGGAGGCTTTGTCATTCTCACTACTTGACGACGAAGCTCAAAAGCTGGCGCTCAAAGACAAAAAAACCGAAGAAAAAGCTGAACGAAAAGCGCAAAAGGCAGCGGCCAAAAAAGCCAAAAAGCAGCGTGGCGATGGCGAGACCGTCGTGTCCGAACCCGCTAAGCAACGCGTTTTTGTAATGGACTTTGATGGCGATATCCGTGCCAGCGATGTGGAGAACATGCGGCGTGAAATTTCAGCCATATTAACCAGTGCAACTGAAGATGACGAAGTTGTGCTCCGCTTAGAAAGCGGTGGTGGCATGGTTACATCTTACGGTTTGGCAGCATCGCAACTGGATCGCATCAAAGACAAACAAATCCCGCTCACTATCTGTGTTGATAAAGTGGCTGCCAGCGGAGGCTACATGATGGCTTGTGTGGCTGACAAATTAATTGCCGCGCCTTTTGCTGTATTGGGTTCTATTGGTGTGGTGGCACAAATTCCAAACTTTCATCGCCTGCTTAAGCAATTCAATATCGACTTTGAAATGCTCACAGCGGGTAAGTACAAACGCACCCTAACCATGTTTGGTGAAAACACCGAAGAAGGGCGCGAAAAATTCCTGGAAGACATTGAACGCATTCACCAACAGTTTAAGCAGTATGTTGATACGCGCAGACCATCACTGGATATAGAGCAGGTGGCCACAGGCGAGATATGGTCTGGTCAGGATGTGCTTGATTACTCTTTGGCAGATGAACTGTCTACCAGTGACGCATACATTATGAAACGCTGCGATGATGCTGAAGTTATTCGGGTTAAATACAAGAAAAAGAAGTCATTGTCAGAGCGTTTTTCTATTGGCATCCAAAATACCGCAGATGGATTGCTAATGCGTTGGGTGGACAGAGCTTTTAAAGCCCGGTTTAATATAGGTTAATGCCTGAGTTACATACACTGGCGCTTTTTAGTCTGGCGGCGCTTGCTCTGACCATGACTCCCGGACCTGACATGTTACTCATTGCCTCGCGCACCATCGCGCAGGGGCGAGCTGCTGGATTTGCAACCTGGGCTGGTATTGCTGCCGGTACTTATTGCCATGGTATTGCTGCAGCCTTAGGTTTGTCTCAGTTGTTTATCGCCGTGCCGGTTGCCTACGATGTTGTGCGGTATTTTGGAGCCGCTTACCTGTTGTATTTGGCCTGGAGCACGTTAGTTTCTGCCCGCCAGGCAACTGACCCCGTCACTGGTCAACAGCTGGAGCTGCGCGCAAAAAAAGATGCGCCCATCCGAACTAACTTAACCATGTTTCAGCAAGGCTTACTGACTAACCTTCTTAATCCTAAGGTGATTCTTTTTGTACTGGCCCTGATACCTCAATTTGTGGATATGGCATCGGGTTCAGTTGCTTTACAAATCATGGTATTCGTGACCATTATCAATATAGTTGGGTTCCTTATTAACGGTACTGTTATTTTGATGGCGGCCAGTGTTACCGCCTGGCTCGGGCAAGGCACCCGTGCGCAGGCATGGCCAGGCTATTTATTAAGTACAGTCTTCGCTGGATTGGCGTTGCGGCTTTTGCTTGATGAACGGGCTTGACATACCATCTGTACTACACTGTTCGTCAAGCTCTGCAAGTCGATCAATAAATTAGATGAATACTGACGCCTTTAAAAAATTTCCCTCGATAGCGATTTTCTTTATCCTGCTCAGCGCTTGTTCAAGCGATAGTGATTCAGTTATAACCCCGATGGATGCAGGCTCGGATATTATTGACTCGCCCGCAGCGCTATTAGCGCGTCAGTTTATCAATAACGGTTTCTATTTGTCGCAGGCAGAATTGTTTGGTGCAGATGGCAGTTCATTTGGTGGTGTTTCGTACAAGCTAAATGTTGATGCCAACACTATTGAGACCAGCCGGGTAGAGGATGATTCGGCTTTAGAGCTGTTATACACCTACAATGATAGTGGCGATCTGGTAGCAGCGGTAGGTTTCTCGACATCAGATACGTTCGCGCCGCTTGGTGAAGAGATCTTGCGTGTCGATATCGTGTATGTCGATGGTGCTGTGCAACAAACAAATACTGATATTCTGGTGGGAAACGAAGAAGATAGCCAAACGATTTTTTCCTATGACCTTGCTGGAAAAATCAGTTCAACTCAGACAACCTTTTTGGATACGAAAAATACAGAAGAGTATTTTTTCAGTTATCAAAATGGTCTGTTAGACAGCATTACAGGTAGTGATGTAGAGCTACCTGGCGCCACGTTCACTAGCGACATCTCAAGGGATACTGATGGTCGAGTAAGTATAGTTCTAACCACCTATAATGATCTTCCGCAAAATACTATTATTGATCCAACGATCGTTGCTTACATTTACGATGAAAATGGGAACATCGCTGAAAAACAATTACAAGGCGAAGATGGAAGCATACGGTTACGTGAAGTGTATAACTATCAGCCGAACACTGAGAATGTACTGAATCTGATAAATCTGGGTTTCTATTTTTCACCACAATTCTTTTAAGGCAGAGGGCTATCGAGCACTAACTCTCATTGGCCCACTTGCGCAATTGAAACTTCTGTACCTTGCCGGTGGATGTTTTTGGCAGGGCTCGAAACACGACCTTACTGGGGCATTTAAAATGTGCCAGATTCTCACGACAATAATCGATAATGTCTCTTTCTGTTGCGTTAGCGCCATTCACGAGCTGCACAAATGCGCACGGAGTTTCACCCCAATGATCATCCAGTTTTGCGGCCACAGCCGCCTCTAAAACGTCTGGGTGTGAATACAATACGTCTTCAATTTCAATAGAAGATATATTCTCTCCCCCTGAAATGATGATGTCTTTGGCTCTATCCAGAATGCGCAAATAGCCATCGGGGTCCATAACTGCTAAGTCACCACTGTGAAACCAACCGCCTTTGAAGGCAGCATCGTTTGCTTGTGGATTTCTAAAATATCCCCGCATAACAATGTTACCGCGAAACATAATCTCGCCGATGGTCTTACCATCGCGAGGAACAGGTTCCATAGTGTCTGGGTTGAGCACATCCAGCTCTTCGAGCACTTGGTAACGTACGCCCTGGCGCGCTTTTAATACTGATTGTTCTTCTGCGCTCAGGGCATTCCATTCAGACTTCCAGGCACACATAACCGCGGGGCCATAGGTTTCCGTTAATCCATATACATGCGTTACATGAAAGCCCAGAGCTTCGACTCTTGCCAAAACGCTGGCCGGTGGAGGCGCAGCCGCCGTCATCACCTCAATGGGTTTGCCTGGTTTTTTCGCGATAGCAGGGTCGGCGTTAATTAGAAAATTCAAAATTATTGGCGCACCACAAAAGTGCGTTACATCGTATTTTTCAATGCTCTCATAGATAGTTTCTGCGCTAATGCTGCGTGTGCATACGCTGGTTCCTGCATTGGCGGCCAACGACCAGGGAAAGCACCAACCGTTACAATGAAACATGGGTAGTGTCCATAAATACACTGGGTGTGCTCCCATATGCCAACCGGTGATATTGCTCATGGCATTCATGTATGCACCTCGATGATGATAGACAACACCTTTCGGATCACCGGTTGTGCCAGATGTATAGCTTAATGAGATGGAGGCCCATTCATCCTGTGGCATTAACCACTCGTAGCTGGCATCGCCCTGCGCCAGGAACGCTTCATACTCGGTTTCAGAAATAGGATCACCGGTGGCGTCAATGTCGTTGATGTCAATTAAGGTTGGTGGATTAGTCAGCGAAGTTAATGCCTGTTGAACGACCTTGGTAGAATCACGATCCACCAGCAGAATTTTGCTTTGCGCATGTTCAAGAATGTACGCAATGGTTTTGGCTTCTAGTCGTGTGTTGATGGCATTTAAAATAGCACCACACATGGGTACAGCAAAATGCGCTTCGTATGTCTCGGGAATGTTGGGTGCAATTATGGAAATCACATCCCCGGGTTTTACACCCAGTTGATTAAAGCGCGACGCCAGCTTGATGCATCGCGTGTATACCTCGGCGTAGCTGTATCTGCGTTTCCCATGAATAATGGCGGTGTAATCGGGGTAGACATCCGCTGAGCGTTTTAAAAAGCTCAGCGGCGACAATGGCGTATAGTTGGCGGTGCGCTGAGGCATCGGATAATCGCTATCACCCGGTTGCCCTGGGTCGCCTGGTTTCCCTGAATTCATTGTATCGCCTGAATTCACTGGGCCGCCTGGTTGCACTGGAGTATTTTCATTCATTCTTCAATACTAAACAGTTGAGTCGCACTATGCCAACCAAAAAACCGCTCGAAGGGATACGCGTTCTTGAAATGGGTCAACTGATTGCTGGTCCGTTTGCTGGCCAGATGCTGGCCTACTTCGGTGCAGAGGTTGTGAAGATTGAGCCTCCGGGTAAGGGTGATCCGCTTCGATCATGGCGTTTACTTGACGACACAGGTACCTCTTATTGGTGGTCAAGCATGGCCCGAAACAAAAAATCATTGACCTTGGATTTGTCTTGCGATCAAGGGCAATCATTAGCTCGCCAGTTAATCGATCAAGCAGATGTGCTGGTCGAAAATTTCCGACCGGGAAAAATGGAAAGCTGGGGATTAGGTCCAGGCGTTTTTGAATCAAGCAATCCTAAACTAATTTACACTCGTGTATCAGGTTATGGTCAAACCGGACCCTATGCATCCATGCCAGGTTATGCGTCGGTTTGCGAAGGTGTGGGTGGGATGCGCTACGTTAATGGTTTTCCAGGCGAGGCACCGGTGCGTGCCAATTTAAGTTTGGGTGATACGTTTGCAGGACTTCACGCGATCATTGGTGTACTGCTGGCGTTGGTCAATCGCCAAAACGAAAACGAAAGTACTAACAATGGCAAAGGTCAGACAGTCGATGTTTCAATTGTCGAGTCGGTTTTTAATATGCTCGAAGGTGTTGTGCCTGAGTACGATGGTACCGGTGAAATCAGGCAACCTTCAGGTACCACCGTCACCGGTATTGTACCAACCAACACATACCCTTGTGCCGATGGTAAATACATTGTTATCGGTGGCAATGGCGACTCTATATTCAAACGTTTAATGCGCGTCATTGGCCGCGATGATATGGCAGATGATGAACGGCTGGCTAATAACGCGGGCAGAGTCGAACACGAAACCATTATTGATAAGGTATTGGCAGCCTGGTGCGCGTCAACAGATTCTGGCCAGGCACTGGAGGAGCTTTCAGATGCCAATGTACCAGCTGGTCCGATTAATTCGATTGCCGATATTGTCGACGACCCTCATTTTAAGGCCCGAGGCAGCTTTGAATCTGTTGATGTTGATGGCGGAACCAGGGTGGTCCCGGCAATGCACCCTAAATTAGACCGCACACCAGGGTCGACCCAGTGGGCAGGTCCGAATCTGGGCGAACACACCCAATCTGTGTTGGCTGACTGGTTGGAAGCTGACGACCTGTCGATTGATTTATGGACTAAAGAGGGTGTGATTTCGGTTCCCTGAACCCCGTTTTTGATTGCCCGCTCCATGATATAAAACCTTTTTTAAAGCACTGATAAATATAAGATTTTAGTGTAAATCCCTCAAGGATTGAAAACGCGCGGGATTATCCGTCGTTCTCAACATCCGCAAAATTTGTGATTTTTCGTCAAGAGATTCTCTCATTCGTCGATAAATTCCCTGTGTGCAGCACGTGTAGAGCGATTGGGATGCATTGCAAAGTGCACCGATTTTGCCCTTCATAAGAATAAATGGCGCGAGTCTGCTTCGTGAACTCGGTTGGCAAGCATACAGGGCAATCGCGGTTAGCAAGCATGCATGGCAACTTGGTCAGCGATCTTGTACAGCAATATTAATATTGCAAACTTATAGAACAACGATAAGGAGGGAACGGCTTGAACTGGAATTCGATTGCGCGGTCCTTCAGCGCTTTTGCTGTTTATATGGTAATTATGATCGCCTATTTTGCCAGCCCGTCGCCAATCGCTTTTGCGCTGTGCCTGGCCGCTATATTGTGCGCAGGCTTACTGACGCATTCAACATATTTTACCAAGACAACAGAATTTGGTTCTGATCAGAGTGCTCGATTAGTCATACCATCGTTAAGCGAGTCGATGGACGAATTGCATTGTTTGCAAAATGAAATAAACGAATTACAAACGCAGTTTGCTGTGGAGTCATCTGTGCAGCAAAACGCCCGAAACGGATTCCCGGGTTAATACAAGGAAGTTAGACCATGAGCGAAATCGACCAGAAAGCACTGGACAACGTTCGAGCATTGCAACGTGCAGGCACGCCTGACTTGCTTGGACGTATTGTTGATCTGTTCGTCGCACAAACCCCCGAAGCTATTGCCACCATTAAAACTTCAGTAAAAACTGAAGACTTGGACTCTGTCCGTGTTTATGCTCATTCGGTAAAATCCAGCGCCGCCTATGTGGGTGCACAGAATTTCTCAAATCGCCTCGCGAACATAGAAAAAGCGGCACACGGTGGAGACTTAGCGCAATGCCAGGTGCTGGTGGCTGATATTGATCAGCATGCACAATCAGTGATTGATGAGCTGCTTGCGCTGCAGGCCAAGGTGGCTTGATGGGCTCTTCAAGTCAAGTGAATACGCAAGCATTGCGGGGCGAAGTTCTATCGCGTGACAAGCCTGTGGTGTTGCATGTCGATGATGATATCGCAAGCCTGCTCATGGCTGAAAGCCCGCTAATGGATGCAGGGTTTGAAGTGTTGCATGCATCTGACGGCATGCAGGCGGTGGAACAATTTGAAAAGCATGCGCCGGATCTTATAATTATGGATGCGGTGATGCCGAAGATGGATGGCTTTGAATCTATAAAGCAAATTCGTAGCTCTTCCAAAGGCTTGCATACTCCCATCCTGATGATCACAGGCCTTGACGACCTGGAATCTATAACGCGTGCCTATGATGAAGGTGCAACTGATTTTATAACAAAGCCGGTTAACTTCTTTATATTGCCCTATCGTGTGCAATACATGTTGCGATCAAAAAACACCGCCGACGAACTGCGTGCTAGTCAGGCCAGGCTGGATAATGCTCAACGCATTGCCAGATTAGGTCACTGGGAGTGGGATATTGCCACTAACAAGGTACATTGGTCTCGCGAAGTTGCGTCCTTGTTCGGATTTGATCAGCGCAGGTTAATCGGCAATATGGGCGACTTAATCAATAAGGTGGATGCTGCCACTCGATCAGATGTGCAAATGCAAACTGACCTTGCAGTAGAAACAGCCAAAGCGTTTAGTCTGGAATTCGTCATTACTGGTAAAAGAGAAAATGATGGATTGTCGGTTCGACTGGAAGCAGAACCTAAAGTAGACAAAAACGGCCGATGCATTCAAATGATCGGTACCGTTCAGGATGTTACTAAAAGTGCAACTGCCCAAAAAGAAATGCATGACCTTGCATATTATGACTTGGTCACAGGTCTGCCTAACCGTGCGCAGCTAAGCGAATCGTTAACGCAGGCACTGGTCATGTCTGAACGCCTGGATAATCAGTTTGCCTTGTTGTTTCTTGATCTCGATCATTTTAAACAAGTCAATGACACCCTGGGTCACGATGCTGGAGATGACCTGCTGCAGCAAGTTTCTCAGCGCCTCGCTGGTGTACTGCGCGAATCAGATGTACTGGGACGGCCTGCTGCCAGCGAGATCACGCCGGTAGAAATTGCTGCGCAAGATACAGTAGCGCGAATAGGTGGTGACGAATTTGTGGTGTTGCTGGGTGATATTCATCGACCAGAGGATGCTGCCCGTGTGGCTGACCGCATAGCCAAATCGATCAGTGCGCCTTATTCGATATCAGATGTTGAAGTTGTGGTTACCACTACAATTGGTATCAGTGTATACCCGGGTGATGGCCGTAACGCTGAAACGTTGATGAAACATGCTGACGTTGCCATGTATCATGCCAAAGAAAACGGGCGTAATGGATACCAGTTTTATTCTCGTCATATTCATGAGCAGGCGCTGTCGCGCTTCGCAATGGAGAAAGAGCTAAAAACTGCCATAGAAGAAGATCAATTGTTTTTGCTTTATCAGCCAAAACTGGACATGAAGAGTGGGCGAACGGTTGGGGTTGAGGCCTTGGTTCGCTGGAACCATCCAGACCGAGGTTCCATTAGTCCTGTGGATTTTATTTCACTAGCAGAAGAGACCGGTTTGATTATACCTCTGGGGCAGTGGGTGTTAAAAGAATCTACCCGACAGGTTCAAGAGTGGATTGATAAAGGGCTGGGTACGTTCTCAGTTGCAATAAATTGCTCGCCGGTACAATTCACGCGTGGGAACATGGTGGCTGATATTGAAGAGGCGTTAAACCTAAGTGGTATTGACCCGAGTCTGCTGGAAATAGAACTCACTGAAAACCTGTTTCTCAACAACATAGAAAACGGTGTGGCGTTGCTCAACAGCCTGAAACGTTTGGGTGTGCAAATTGCTATTGATGATTTTGGTACCGGTGTTTCATCATTAAGTTATCTAAAGCACTTGCCGGTAGACCGGCTCAAGATTGATCAGTCGTTTGTAGAGAATATGCACACAGATGTTGGCGATGCCGCTATCGTGTCGGCCATTGTGACGCTGGGTCATAACCTTGGTTTGTTGATTGTTGCAGAAGGTGTGGAAATTGCTCAGCAGTTCGAGATACTGCGCCGATACCAGTGTAATGAAGTGCAGGGATACTATTTTAGTTATCCACTGACATGTGCGAAGTTTGAACAATGGGTGCATGAATATGAAGGCCCGCAGTTTAAGACGGGTACCTAGCAGCATTTTGCAAACAATCGCCTGCCACTAAAACTACCAAAACCATTAACACCACTAACGATGCCGCCAAATGGCTGAGCGTTTTTCTTTAAAAGCATCAATGCCTTCGGTTACGTCTTCTGCCATCATGTTGCAGGCCATGGTTTCACCGGCAAGCTTATATGCGCGTTCTAATGGCATCTCAAGCTGTTTATAAAATAAACCTTTGCCGGTTGCTACTGCTACTGCAGATTTTTCTATGATTTTGTTGGCTAATGTTTGCACCGCATTATCAAGTTCATCGACTGTCACCACATGATTAAGCAGGCCCCATTCCTGTGCTTTATTTGCATCAATAAATTCGCCAGTCATTAACATTTCGAACGCTCGTTTGCGCGATAAATTGCGAGATAATGGAACAGAAGGCGTGCTGCAAAACAATCCTATATCTATGCCCGAGACGGCAAAGCGTGATTGATCTGATGCAATCGCCAGATCGCAATTGGCAACCAGTTGGCAACCAGCTGCCGTGGCAATACCATTTACCTGTGCGATGACAGGTTGCTTTATGTCGAGCAAAGAATTCATAAAATGGCTGCAGGTTTTAAACAAGGCATTGTGGTATGCCTGATCAGCATGCTGACTCATCTGCATTAAGTCGTGCCCTGCACAAAATGCCTTACCAGATGCTTTAATTACAACTACCCGTTCATCGTCATTAACGTTGTCAATGGCTTGTTGCAATGCGGCCAGCATTTCTTCAGAAAGCACATTGTAGCGGGCGGGTCTGTTCAGCGTTAAGGTAGTAACGCCGTTTGCAGAGTCAATAAGCACGAAGGGATCAGCGGGCTGGTTTTCTGGGCTTGATGGCTCGGTCACTGTCAGCTCTCAATTATTTTTGCAAAGCTTGAGTTTGCACTGCCAAATGCGAATACACAAGACTTGCATCACATTGGTATGCTGTAGCCTGGCAACAAAGTCGTGGATGGCTAAATTGAAACCAAAAATTACAGTGGCGCAGTTCAAGCAATTAAGCGAAGAACAAATGCCTTTTGCATCAGCGATGGGTCTGGAGCTAATGCAAATCAACGATGCCGATGTGCAAATGCGGGCTCATTATTCGGAAAAGTTTCTACGCCCGGGTGGAACCCTATCGGGGCCAATTATGATGGCCTTGGCAGATGCTGCGATGTATGCACTGGTGCTGTCAAAAATTGGCCCTGTTGAGCTGGCGGTAACCACCAACTTATCAATCAATTTTTTGCGAAAGCCATTACCAGGAGATATTCTGGCAGAGGCGCGTATGCTGAAACTGGGCAAGCGACTGGCAGTGGGTGAAGTGACCCTGTACAGTGAGGGCGAATCGGTTGACAAGCCGGTTGCCCATGTAACTTCCACCTATTCCATTCCAACTCAAACGTAGCCAATAAAGGCAGGCAATAAAAGTAGAGAAGAAAGAATGACAGAATGTGATATCAATGGAATAGAGGCGTGCGTTTTTGATGCTTATGGAACCTTGTTCGATGTACACAGTGCTGTGGGCAGTTTGCAAAGTTCGATCGGACCGCGCCATGCCGAGCTATCGATGCTTTGGCGTACCAAGCAATTGGAATACACATGGCTGCGCTCTTTAATGGGCGCGCACACTGACTTTTGGCAACTGACGGGTGAGGCATTGCACTATGCGATGGACGCCACGCAAACCACCAGTGACGATCTTCACGATAAGCTAATGCAAGCATATTTACATCTGAATGCGTTCCCCGAGGTGCATGCGGTATTGAGTTTGCTGAAAAAGTCGGGCATTCCGACTGCCATTTTAACCAACGGCTCTCCCATGATGATTGATGCAGCAGTAAGCAGTGCTGGACTGGATGATGTTATATCCCATCAGCTGTCAGTAGAGTCGGTGGGCATTTATAAACCTGATCCGCGTGTTTACCAATTTGCAGTGGATACGTTAGGTGTGGCGCCGGAAAAAATCAGTTTTCAATCTTCCAATGCCTGGGATGCTGCTGGAGCTTCGCATTTTGGTATGCAGGTGGCATGGGTTAACCGTTATTCGCAACCAGCTGAACGCTTGCCAGGGAAACCTGCCGCCATGATTTCAGATCTGGATGGTTTGCCTGGTGTCATCGGGGTTTGTTAATAAGCGGTTTGTTGATAAGCGCTTTGCTGACATGGGCCTTGCGGATAGCGTTACGCTCAACAATGCCATCAATCACCGCTTGCCTGGACTCGTTGTCCATTAACCTCCAGCGGGTTATTTCATCTATGGTGCGATCACACCCCACACAACGCTCATCGGTATCGCCATCTTTGTAAATCAGTTTGCAGATATTGATACACGGCGATGGCACATCATCGATGCTCATCTTAAAAAGCCTTCTTTTCGTACAGTTAAGCCAGTGCTGGTCATCTTCTCACAGGTAAAGCGCTTGTGCGTGTATTATCCAAGTCGATGCTCAAGGTGAAATTGCTGTAGTACTGCATGGTGGCACAAACCAACACCCGGTATTCCAAATCAACAAGCGCTTGATAGTTTCGTAAACGGAGAATAGGCACGTGCACAAAGTTATTCTTGATACCGACCCTGGCATTGACGATGCCATGGCCATTGCCTATGCATTGGCACACCCAGATATAGATCTGTTAGCGCTGACTACTGTTTTTGGCAATGTCAGCGTTGATAAAGCCACGCGTAATGCACAATATATTCTTGATGTGTTTGGCGCAACGAACGTTGATGTAGTCAATGGTGCAAGTGTTCCGGTGATACAAAAGCCTCTGCCACATTCCGAGTTTGTGCACGGTGACGATGGCATAGGTAATTGTTATCCGCAACAAGCTCATGAACTTAATTCAAATGCTAAGCACACAGACATTCATGCCTTGTCTGCAGCTGACTACATTATAGAACAAGCTCGTGCCCATCCTGGGGAAATCGACCTTATTGCAGTTGGGCCTCTATCAAATCTTGCGCTTGCGCTAGAAAAAGAACCTGAATTACCCAATCTGGTGAAACAACTTATCGTTATGGGTGGCGCCGTTGATGAGCCAGGCAATGTAACACCGGTGGCTGAAGCAAATTTTTTCAATGATCCACATGCAGCCGATCAGTTGCTTGCTCGTGATTGGCCAATGACAGTGGTAGGCCTGGATGTGACCCACAAGGTCATGATCACTGATACACACTTGGCTAAATTGCGTGATAACGCAGGCACAATGGGTGATTTTTTATGGCGCAGCAGCCGGTTTTATATTGATTTTTATAGCAGCAAAGGTGCGGCTAAAAATCAGAGCGAGCCGCAATGTGCCATGCATGACGCAGCCGCAGTGGCGTATTTAGTTGAGCCTGATGCCTTTACTGTTGAAACAGGCGCCGCGAGAGTGATTGAGGCTGGTGTTGCAGCTGGGCAACTCACGATGGACAGGCGAGGTTACCAATACGCAACAGATCACTGGAGCAATCGTGCTGCCAATAATCGCGCTTGCATGGGTGTTAATGCCAATCGTGTACTTGATTCTTTTGTAAACACCATTATCGATCATCGCCTGGCCTAGCGAGGTCTGCCAATCGAAACCCGGCTCTCTTACTCTGCGACTTTGAAACTTTGTAATAATGAGAGAAAGCTTGCATACAACTTGGACGTATCAGGTTTATCTCGCTGCGCTGTCGAGCGACATGCACTACAATCTTTTGACGCGCAACAAAGTTTAGGGTGCATCAGTGAATGTCTTAAGTGCGAAAAATAGTTGGCTTTTAGCCCCACTTATATTACTTGTGGGTTGCGGTTGGGTGGATTCAACTGGACGCGGTTCCAACAGCGTACCGGTTGCGCAAATCAGCTTTGCTGATGGTCAGCAATCTCCCGTACGCGTTCTCAATGAGCTCGAAACCTTGCTTTTACAAGCCAGTAGCACCGATGCGGACGGCACTGTTAATCAATATGCGTGGAGTGAAGAGCCGGTTGAGGAAGGTGCGCTCAACCAGTGTGCGGGCCAGCCAGATTTCGACATTAGTATTGCCGCTGACTCGCTGGCCAATGCCTGTAGCGAACGTGCCAATTGTGCTGTCAACATCGAACTACAGCCCGAGTCGGGAGAAAACGATGTTCAATTTCTACTTACGGTGCCTGAGCTACAAGCTCCGGTTGGTGTCACCTATGAACTGACCGTCACGGATAACGATGGAGGCATTGGAACACAGCGTTCCACCTTTTGTTTGATTGCTATCAACGAAGCACCCACAGCACAAGACGACACCTATGCAGTTGTCGAAGGGGACAGTTTGGAGGTGTCCGCAGAACTTGGTGTGCTCGAGAATGATTCTGATGATGAGCACGTGTTAAATCAGACGTTGGTTGTGCTGGCCGAACCGCTACAAGCACCAACGAAAGCAAGCGCTTTTACTTTACGCAGCGATGGCAGTTTTTCCTACGTGCCTTTACCGTTCACGAACAATCGTGTGCAATCGATCGAGGATACGTTCGAATATTTTATAAGTGACGGTGTACATGATCCGGTGAGTGCGACGGCAACCATAAATATTGTCGCCATAAACGATGCACCGGAATTGATTGAAGACATACCAGAACTCGAAGCTATTGCCGGAATCGAGTTCGAAGCCGACTTGACGACATATTTCGAGGACCCTGAAGGCAGTGCACTGAGTTTCGCCATTGTGGGCGGGTCATTACCCCCCTCTGGCGGCATTGTTTTGGCAGCAACAGGCACCTTGAGCGGAACACCAGAACCTATTGATGAGGGCAGTTACACCATAGAGGTTGCAGTGTCTGATGGCAGCAAAGGTACCACGGCAGAAGTAACATTAATCGTCGCAGAGAACCTGCCGGTTGCAGCTATCTCCATATTGACTCAGGATGCTGAACTTGGAGAAGACTTCTCGCTTGATATCAGCGACTTCTTTACTGACCCGGAAGATCAGCCGTTGGTTTATTCTTTTAGCGCGGTGTCCTCAGATGCAGACTTAAGCATCAATGCCAGAAGCGGTTTACTCTCTGGTACGTTTTCTGATATCGGTAGATATACAATCGATGTCAGTGCGGACGACGGCGTCAATATCCCCTCGCGCATTCGGTTCGCTGTTGAGGTTTCAAGCGACAATGATGCCCCGGTGTTTCGTGGCCTGATTGCAAGCCAGACCATCGATTTGGGTGAAAGGATTTCACAAATCAGCGGCCGGTTTTCAGACCCTGATGGTGATGACCTGGTGTACTCCATGCAAGGTCAGTTACCGTTTGGATTAACGCTTGACGAAACCACAGGTGTTATTTCGGGCAGCCCGAGGTTTGCCAACAATTACACCGGTTTGCGCCTGATCGCCACAGACCCGTTTGATCAATTTGCGCGCAGCAACTCGTTTAATATCCGAGTCCGCGCAGTGGCTGGCCAATAAGGCAGCAGGGCAGGTGGTCAATCAGCTGTGAGGCTGGCCTGGCCACACATTTTTTGGTTAAAAAGCCCCAATAAGGTTTGAATAACTTAAGCTTTTCTGCCAATGTACCGATCTAATGGTTAAGTAAAATGCTCCGGCAAACAGTTGAAAATGTCGCAATCTGGCAATAAACGATTTCTGCTGGTCAAGCATTCTGAAGGATGGAATGTTGATCGGTGTTGTCGTTGGATGGAAAAAACCAACACCCCTTATGACTGGTGCTACCCGGCAGCAGGCCAGGAGTTTCCGGCTGTTCAAGATTACTCTGGCGTCATTATTTTTGGTGGAGCACTAAGCGCCAATGATTGTCAGGAGCATCCGTGGATGCGTGACGAGTTAATCTTTGTTGAGTCATGCCTGAAAGCGAATACACCGTTTTTTGGTATTTGTCTTGGCGCTCAGATATTGGCTCGTGTAATGGGTGCTAAAGTCACCGCGCATCAGGATGAACTCAGCGAGATTGGGTTTTGCGAAGTACACCCCACGACGCAGGGCCTTGGCTTTCTTGCGAAGCCACTCAAATTTATGCAATGGCATAAAGAAGGGTTTGAGCTGCCAGATGGTGCGACTCATTTAGCGTTTAACGACCTCTTTCAAAATCAAGCCTTTCAAGTGGGTGAGAACACATTTGGTGTGCAGTTTCATCCAGAAGTAAATCTGGACGTTTTGCGAATTTGGCATGAACGCAATAAAACTCGCCCAATGGGTGTTTTGGATGATGCGACCAGAGCGGCCCATGTTGCTGATGCTCAAGTGTGTGAGCAGGGTATAACTGCATGGCTTGATCAATTCTTGTCTGGCTGGGCAGCATCTGCTTCCAAAGCAGCTTAAGTCATTTAAAAGCAAATCGCCACAGCCGCATTCGTTGACAATTTTTTCCTTATGTCGGTTTCAACTGAACTTTAAGCGGAAGACAATGCAGTGACTAGCGATGTGCTACTGGTTAACGCTTTTATATTTTTGTTGATGGCGTTGATCGTTGTGCCAGTGGCCAGGCGGGTTGGTTTGGGTCAATCGGTGGGCTACCTGTTAGCCGGAATAATCATTGGACCCTGGGGGCTGGCGATTATACGCGATGCAGATACTGTAACCGTTGCGGTGCGCGTTACGACTTTTTTACTGTTATTTGTTATTGCACTGCAGGCCACTCCGGCACGTATTCGCCTTCTGGCAAAAGACTTCTTTTCGCTGAGTATGTTGCACTTTGGCTTGACGGCGCTGCTCGTACTGATTGTGTCGTTACTCACCGGTGTACATTGGCATCATGCACTGGTGTGCGGTGTGACCCTGGCAATCTCATCAAGTGCCTTGGCGAATCAGGCATTTCGAGATAGTTACCCTGCGGGGTCCTCGTTAACCCAAACCGGTCGTCGGTTATTGCTTTCTCAAAACCTGGCCGTTGTACCCATTTTGGTTTTTTTCCCATTATTAAGTTTTGAAGCTGCGGTGACTCAAGGTAGTCCCTGGCCTATGGTTTTGCGCTCGCTTGTTCTGGTGGTGGCGTTTGCGTTGCTGGGTCAATACCTTCTGCGGCATTTGTTTCGTTTTGTGGTGGCCATTGGTCTGGATGAGGTGTTTGCCGCTTTCGCGCTAATATTGGTGATTGGTACCTTGTTGTTAGCGCAGGTACTGGAAGTACCGATGGAGTTGGGTGCGATGCTGGCTGGATTGTTATTGACACGCTCAGAATATGGCTCTGCCATCAATATTGCCATTCGCCCATTCCGTGAATTGTTAGTCGGTGTTTTTTTTATCTCCATTGGAATGACCGTTGACTTCGGTACTTTCTTTGGCAAGCCATTGCAATTTATTGTGTTGGTGGTTTTACTTGTTGGTATTAAAATATGGGTGCTGCGTAATATCCTCCGCTATTCATCGGTTCCGCGTAAACAGCGCATCTGGTTAGCTACGGTGTTGTCGCAAAGTGGTGAGTTGGCATTTATCGTTATTGCCTTTGCCGTTAACTACCAGACAATACCGTCCAAGTTGGGTTCAGAGCTTACCGTGTTGGTCGCGCTTTCTATGTTGACCACACCTGTCCTGCTGATTCTGGCGCACAAGCGCGGATTGATACCTGCCATGCAACAAACAAACACAGGCTTGGACGAAGAAACGGTTGCCGATTCTCAAGTTGTCATTGCAGGATATGGAAGAATAGGTAGTGTCATAGCGCAACTACTTAAACGCAACGGGTACCGGATTGCGGTTATCGATCACAACCCAGAACGTTTCGATGCACTGCGCCGCGACAATATTGTGGGCTTTTACGGAGATGTGGCCCGTCCCGATTTACTCAGTGCCGCGGGCATCGATAAAGCGGCTGTGCTGGTGGTTGCGATTGATGACGTCGAGCGAACCGAAGCGCTCATTGTACGCGCTCGGCGAGAATTTCCCGGCATGACCATTGTATCCAGTGCGGCTGATGCTGTTGGCAAAGATATGTTGCTCGCTCATGGTGCAGACCGTGCCTATCCGGAGACATTTGAAACTGCGCTGCTAATGGGTGAAGATATACTGGAGTTGGTAGGGGCAAGCCCATTAGATGCTCAAACCATGACAGAGGCGTTCAGGGATGCCAGTGACCCTGAGGCGGAAAATCAGAATAACCCGAACTAAGCGAGGCCGGTATGAAAGGCTCTGACGTAGAATCAATGACCAAATTGCTCAAAGAGCACGACGTTCCTTTATCGGCCGTTAGGGCCAACAAGTTGTTGCTCTCGCTAGGATTTCTAGAAGAGGCCGAGCGTCCCAGCTCAACCAAACCCGGTGTTGTGAAAAAGTACAAAGTGCTCAGCCAGAAAGGGCTTGATTACGGAGCAAACGAGGAAAATGCCCAAAGCCCGGAACAGACCTCCCCATACTATTACAAAGACAGCTTCGGTGAACTGGCAAAAATACTGTTGCAAGCCCGGGATGCTGAGGATGGCGCTAAAAAGTAGGCGTGATACACTTCAAAGCAAGCAGAATCGGCCTTTGATTACGCTTTAATATTTAAACAAAAATAAGGGGATTGTTATCATGAGGAAAGAGTTATGATCGGGATACGCATTTGCGCTGCTGCCGCACTTTTATTCAGCGCCTCGGTAGCTCAGGCTGCCGAGATTTCGCCAGCGGTTATTTTTGACATGGGTGGCAAGTTTGACAAGTCGTTTAACCAGGGAGTTTACGACGGTGTTGAAAAATTCAAAGCTGAAACTGGTATCGAATACCGTGAGTTCGAGGTCACTAACGAAGCGCAGCGTGAACAAGCACTGAGAAGAATGGCGCAGCGTGGAGCCAACCCTGTACTTGCTATCGGCTTTGCTCAAGCCGGCCCATTGGAAATTGTTGCCAAAGAATTTCCTGACACCCAATTCACTATTATCGATGGTGTGGTAGATCTGCCAAACGTACGATCTATTTTGTTTAAAGCGCACGAGGGGTCATTCCTGGTGGGTGTTCTTGCGGCAATGGCATCTGAAGGGGACCCAGTGGGTTTCGTAGGTGGTATGGACATACCGCTGATTCGTGCTTTCTCTTGCGGTTATGAGCAAGGTGCAAAGTATGTAGGCGCTGAAGTGACCGTAATCGAAAACATGACTGGTAGCACACCAGCTGCCTGGAATGATCCAGGTCGTGGTAGCGAATTGGCCAAAAGCCAATTTGATAAAGGCGTCAAGGTTGTATTTGCTGCTGCCGGTGGTACAGGCACAGGTGTATACCAAGCCGCGAAAGATTCAGGCATGATGGCTATCGGGGTTGATTCAAACCAAAATTACCTGCATCCGGGCACCATGCTCACCTCAATGCTTAAGCGTGTTGATGTGGCCGCTTACGAAACATACAAAAGTGCAATGGAAGGAAGCTGGGAGCCGGGTATTGTTGTGCTGGGTCTTGCTGAGGAAGGTGTTGGCTGGGCTTTGGATGAGCACAACGAATCCATGATCACTGACGAAATGAAGGCGGCTGTTGAAGCGGCGTCAGCCAAAATCATTATCGGTGACATAACAGTGCATGACTACACCAGTGACAACAACTGCACGTACTAAGCCGTTGTAACTTTTAGTACTGATGTCTGTAAACACGACCTTATCTGCTGCGGAAAAGCCCGCAGCAGATACCTCCTACGCTATAGAGTTACGAAAAATATCAAAACGTTTTGGTGCGGTGCGCGCCAATCAAGATATTGATTTGGCGGTCTCTAAAGGCACTATCCACGGTATTGTTGGCGAGAACGGCGCTGGCAAATCCACCTTAATGAGTATCCTCTACGGTTTTTATCAAGCCGACAGTGGTGAACTGCTCATTAACGGACAACTCATAAAAATCAACAATTCTCGAGACGCCATCGCTGCTGGCATTGGCATGGTTCATCAGCATTTTATGTTGGTTGACCCTTTTACCGTGCTCGAAAACGTGATGCTGGGTGCTGAAGATCATGCGCTTATATCGCACAGTGCTGTCGATGCCCGCAAAGAACTTCAACGTTTGTCCGACACCTATCAGCTCACGGTAGACCCAGACCAACGCGTCGGCGATTTGCAAGTAGGTGAGCAACAGCGCACTGAAATTCTAAAGGCGCTTTACCGTAACGCTGAAATTTTGATACTCGACGAACCTACTGGCGTGCTGACCCCACAGGAAGCAGATCAATTGTTTGAGGTGCTAAAAGCGCTTAGGTCTCAAGGGGTGACTGTCATATTGATTACGCATAAGTTGCGTGAAATCATGGACATTACCGATACTGTTTCGGTGTTAAGACAAGGACAAATGGTTGCTCACCTGAACACGCACAGCACGTCCATGCAAGAGCTCGCTGAGCTAATGGTTGGTCGTAAACTAATTGAAAACAATTTTCTTCGCGATACAATTTTGCCGGATGACACGCAAACACGAATAGAGGTTAGTGACTTATCCGTAACCGACAAACTGGGTAAGCAACGATTAAAGAATATTAGCTTCAATGTTAAAAGCGGTGAGATTCTTGGCATTGCCGGTGTTGCCGGTAATGGCCAAAGCATGTTGCTTGAGGTGTTGGCTGGTATTTCGTCGCCAAGCTCGGGGCATTTTGTTATCAATGGTCGCAAGGTGTCTCGAAGCGACCCGTTCGATCCCAAAAAAATGCGTGAGCATAGTGTTAATCATGTGCCTGAGGACAGGCTGAAACTTGGTTTGGTAAAAGCATTTACCGCAGCCGAGTCATCCGTGTTGGGGTATGTGCATAAAGAAAAATTTAACTGGCGTGGACTGATGCAATTAAAAACCATCAGATCGATGTGTGCCAGGCTTATGGAGGGCTTTGATGTCAGGCCTGCTAATCCAAAATTAAAGTCAGCTTCTTTCTCTGGTGGTAATCAACAAAAGCTCATATTGGCCCGGGAGCTGGATAAATCGCCTGATGTATTGTTGGTAGGGCAACCGACGCGTGGTGTGGATATCGGCGCCATCGAACTTATCCATCAAAAACTGGTGGATATGCGTGACGGCGGTTGCGCCATATTGATGGTTTCAGTTGAGTTAGACGAAATCATGGCCTTAAGTGATCGCATACTGGTTATGTACGAAGGTGAAGTCGTCGCCGAAGTAGATGGTCGTGATGCCGATAAAACAACCTTGGGTTTGATGATGGCAAACGCCCACGTGGACAGCGCAGCATGATGACCAACACGTCCAATATTGAACTGCCCGCGTGGTTGGAAATTGTCGTTATTCCCATTCTCAATATAGTTTTGGCGCTGTTTTTTGCCGGACTCATTTTATTGGCCATTGGTGTCAACCCCGTTGAGGCAGTTGGCATCATGATTAATGGTGCTATCGGTTACCAGGGTGGGTTGGGATACACCTTGTATTACACCACCAATTTTATATTCACCGGTCTTGCTGTTGCCATCGCGTTTCATGCAAACCTGTTTAACATTGGTGGAGAAGGTCAAGCTTATATTGGTGGGCTGGGTGCGGCATTGGTTTTTCTTAGCCTTGACAAATATTTGCCCGGTATATTGCTTGTGCCTGTTGGCATATTGGCTGCGGCTTTGTTTGGCGCTGCATGGGCGTTTATCCCCGGTTGGTTGCAAGCCTATCGTGGGAGTCATGTGGTTATCACAACCATCATGTTTAATTTTATCGCATCATCATTAATGGTGTACCTGCTGGTCAACGTGCTTATTAAGCCAGGACAAATGTCGCCTGAAACGCGTTACTTTGAAGAGTCTGCTTGGTTACCTCAGATGCACGAATTTTTTGGATGGTTTGGCGTCACCATTACTCGCACACCGTTAAACTTATCGTTTGTATTAGCGCTTATATGTTGTGTGCTGGTGTGGGTTTATATATGGCGAACCCGATGGGGTTACGAGTTGCGAACGGCAGGGTTTAGTGAGTCTGCTGCTGTGTATGCCGGTATTCATCCTAAAAAAGTCGTTGTCATTGCCATGTGCATATCCGGTGCTTTAGCTGGCTTGGTTGCGGTTAACGAAATCATGGGAGTGCATCATCGGCTTATCATGAACTTCCCGGCCGGTTACGGCTTTACCGGTATTGCGGTATCGCTAATGGGTCGTAATCATCCGGTGGGTATCATTATGGCCAGTTTGTTATTTGGTGTACTGTATCAAGGTGGTGCTGAACTTGCGTTTGAGATTCCAAAAATAACACGCGAAATGGTGGTGGCTATTCAAGGTCTGATCATTTTATTTTCAGGTGCTTTAGCATTAATGCTGCGTCCCTGGGTTGTGCGAATTTATTTGTTGTTTAAACCGGTGCGTGAGGCAACTGCCTGATGCTTGATAACATTTCAACCGTGTATGCCATTGTCGACGCAACGTTTCGGGTGTCCACACCGCTCATACTGTGCGCGATGGCGGGATTGTTCTCCGAGCGTTCTGGCATCGTTGATATCAGTCTCGAAGGCAAGATGCTCGCCGGTGCTTTTGCCGCAGGAAGTGTGGCAGCGGTTACCGGGTCAGCGTGGTTGGGCTTGCTTGCCGCGATCGCGGTGAGTATGGCTTTGGCATTGGTGCACGGATTTGCCTGTATCACTCACCGAGGCAATCAGGTGGTCAGTGGTCTGGCAATTAATATACTGGCATCAGGTTTAACGGTTGTTCTGGGTATAGCGTGGTTTGCCCGTGGTGGTCAAACACCATCATTGCAGAGTGATGCGCGCTTTATGCCGCTTGAGCTGCCATTGTCGCAAGCTCTGTCCGATGTGCCCGTGGTAGGTCGGTTTTACGCTGAGGTGGTCAGCGGCCACAGTATTCTGGTGTATGTGGCTTTGGCCGTTGTCGCGCTCACTTGGTGGATCGTATACCGCACTCGATACGGCTTGCGAATTAGAGCCGTTGGCGAGAATCCACTGGCGGTCGACACAGCAGGCTTATCGGTCAGTGGTTTACGGTATTCGGCGGTGGCCATTTGCGGTGCTTTTTGTGGCATAGCAGGGGCGTATTTGTCTGTATCTCAGAATGCTTCGTTTGTGCGCGAAATGACCGCTGGCCAGGGCTACATCGCGCTGGCAGCGCTTATCTTCGGGAAATGGCGTCCGATACCGGCCATGCTGGCTTGTCTTATGTTTGGGTTTCTAGACGCACTCGCCATTCGCTTGCAAGGGGTCGAGCTGCCTCATATCGGCGAGGTGCCTGTGCAGTTGATTCAGGCCTTGCCTTATATCCTCACGGTTGTCCTGCTGGCAGGCTTCATTGGCCGTGCAATAGCGCCAAAAGCAATCGGTACCCCGTTTATCAAAGAGCGATAGTTGCTATTCAAACTACCCTGGGCTCGCTGGTTTGTTAAACTTGGCGCTCGCGCAGTTTTTCGCAATCTAATACTCAATACCTGGTACTCGTAACGTGTCTAACAACACCATTTTAATGTCCCTTCCTGTTGGTGAAAAAGTCGGCTTGGCTTTTTCTGGCGGCCTTGATACCTCTGCTGCCATTGCCTGGATGAAACAAAAAGGCGCCTTACCTTATGCGTACACCGCCGACTTAGGGCAACCTGATGAAGACGACCTGGATGACATAGCCAGGCGTGCCAAAGAGTACGGTGCAGAGGAGGCGCGCACAGTTGATTGTCGCGAAGTCATGGTGCATGAGGGACTGGTTGCCATCATGTGTGGCGCGTTTCATATAGAAAGTGGTGGCAAGCGATACTTTAATACCACACCAATTGGTCGTGCGGTTACTGGCACCATCCTGGTTAAGGCTATGCAGCAAGACGACGTCAATATTTGGGGTGATGGGTCAACCTATAAAGGTAACGACATAGAACGCTTTTACCGTTACGGTTTAATGGCTAACGAAAACTTGCGTATCTACAAACCCTGGCTTGATGAAGCATTTGTTGCCGAGCTGGGTGGCCGTGCTGAGATGAGTGAATTTTTAGTTAAAAACGGATTTGAATATCGGGCCAGTAAAGAAAAAGCTTACTCAACTGATTCCAATATTTTAGGTGCAACTCATGAAGCAAAAGACTTGGAATTTCTGGACAGAGGCATCAACATTGTTGAGCCCATAATGGGTGTTAAGTATTGGGACCCGTCAGTCAACATAGAAACAGAAGACGTCACTATCACTTTTGAAAAAGGCTGGCCTGTATCGATTAACGGCAAGCGCTATGACAACAATGTGTCTTTATTTCTTGAGGCCAATCGAGTAGGTGGGCGTCACGGTTTGGGCATGTGTGATCAAATTGAAAACAGAATTATAGAAGCCAAGAGTCGCGGTATTTATGAAGCGCCAGGTATGGCTCTGTTGCACATCGCCTACGAGCGCCTGCTGAATGGTATTCATAACGAAGACACTATCGAAAACTACCGAAGTTTGGGTCGACGTCTTGGCGTTTTGTTGTATCAGGGGCGTTGGTTCGACTCACAAAGCCTCATGTTAAGAGATACGCTGGAAAAATGGGTTGGTAGTGTGGTCTCTGGCACCGTTACACTGCAGTTGCGACGCGGTGATGATTACTCCTTACTGAATACAGAAAGCGATAACCTGACCTACAAGCCAGAAAATTTGTCTATGGAAGTGGTAGAGAACGAACCGTTTTCACCTACAGATCGAATTGGCCAGTTATCATTGCGTAATCTCGATCTGGCTGACACGCGCAACAAATTAAGGCTTTACTCCAATTTGGATGTGCTACCCGCATCTGAAAACATTAAACAGCTCTACAAAGACGATTGATGTCGGGTCTGTCTAAATTTGGCGTCCTGCATGAGTGATGGCTTAGTCACGACAGACTACGCTGCCATTTTTTTAAATGAAGCAGCTTTGCTTGATGTGCGTGCACCGGTGGAATTTGCCAAAGGCGCATTTCCAACCAGCAGTAACATTCCCTTACTGGACGACAAGGCACGTCATCTGGTTGGCATTGAATATAAAGAAGCTGGTCAACAAAACGCGATAGAGCTTGGTGCAAAACTATTGCCCGAATCAGATCGTGAATTGTTGGTGTCGCAGTGGGTTAAGCATGCAAGCAATAACCCCGAGGGTTATTTATATTGCTTTCGTGGTGGGCTAAGGTCGCGAATAACCCAGCAATGGTTAAGCGATGCCGGTTGCGATTACCCTATTGTGAGTGGTGGCTACAAAGCCCTGCGTCAGTTTTTAATAAGCTCACTTGAGAAACATTGCCAGGGTATACCTTTTTGTTTGATCGGCGGACGAACCGGAACTGGCAAAACACGTCTGCTGCATCGCCTGAGGCATACCATAGATTTAGAAGGATTGGCCAGGCATCGCGGCTCCAGCTTTGGTCGCATGGTGGTAGCCCAGCCTTCAAATATTGATTTTGAAAATGCGATCAGCATTGCCCTTTTAAAGTTAGCGCAACAAAACCCACCGGTTGTTTATCTTGAAGACGAAGCCAGAATGATCGGGTCGGCGTGTATACCAGAGGCCATGCGCAAGCAAACACAAAACGCACCAGTGGCCATTTTAACAACGCCATTGAATTTGCGTGTTCAGTTTGCCATTGAAGACTACGTTATCGATTTGCTTGATTTGTATCGTGATCATGTTGGAGTGGATGCTGGTTTTGAGGCTTTTGCAAACTACCATCGGGATAGCCTGCAGCGGGTACAAAAGCGTTTTGGTGGTGTGCGTTATAAGCAGGCATTGCTGCTGCTCAATACAGCATTGCAAACACAGCATGATACGGGTGAAACGCACGACTACATTCCGTTCATTGAAATGTTGCTCACCGATTATTACGACCCTATGTACGACTATCAAATGCGAGCCAAACGAGATCGCGTGGTGTTTACCGGCAACGCAAGTGAACTAATTGCCTGGTGTTCTGACAAAACTCTCTTTGAAAATAAGAGTGTGTCGTGAACAGCGTGCCTGTAGTAAAAGATGTGTTGCTTGTTGGTGGAGGGCATAGCCATGTTTTGTTAATTCGCATGTGGGCCATGCAGCCTATTGCAGGTGTACGATTAACGTTAATATCGGAAAAAGTAGACACGCCGTATTCGGGTATGTTGCCAGGGCTTATCGCAGGGCATTATCACCCGGACGATGTGCACATTGATTTGGCTCGTGTATGCAGTTGGGCTAACGTTCGATTTATTGAACAGCGTGTGACTCAAATTGATCTTAAAGCCAAGAGCATTGCATTTGAGAATGCAGAATGTGGTGATGCAGAATATGAAAATGCTGATAATGCCATTACCGGCGAATTGTCTGAACTTAATCACCAACCCAGTCGCCCACCGAGTCGCCCACCAGTACACTTTGATTTACTGTCATTAGACACCGGTTCTACGCCCGAACTCAGTGTTGAGGGCTCGGACACATTCAGTGTGCCAGTGAAGCCTGTGCACGGATTTTATCAGCGCTGGTTGTCGCTGCTCGAACGCATACAACAAGCACCTGCAAAAACAGCAAGCCCTGCCCAGAGCAATGCCATTGCCGTTGGTGTGGTTGGTTCAGGTGCCGGTGGTTTTGAACTAATCATGGCCATGCAATTTGCCTTAAATAATCTGGGCGCAAATACCATTTGTCACTGGTTTGTTCGAGGCACACGCGTACTCAAAGGCCGACCGGAAAAAGTTTCAGACATGGCGATTACTGCTGCACTTGATGCCGGGGTGGTGGTGCACAAGGAATTTGATGTCGTTAACGTTGATGAGCACGCCGTGCATTCACGTGATGGAAGAACTGTCGCATTGGATGAAACCGTATGGTGTGCTGCAGCCCGAGCACCCGATTGGCCGGCAGAGGCTGGCTTTGATGTTGATCGTCGTGGGTTTATTTTAACGAACCGTTATTTGCAAAGTATTTCCCATAACTTTGTCTTTGCAACCGGTGATATCGGTACGCAACGCGATACACCCAGTAATAAAGCCGGAGTTTTTGCTGTGCGGCAGGCTCCCGTGTTGTTTCAGAACATTCGTAGACTGTTGCTGCGGACCAGATTAAAGCCCTATCAGCCGCAAACCGATTTTTTAAGCCTGATGGCAACTGGTCAAAAGTCTGCGATTGGGAATCGTGGTGGAATAAGTGTGCAAGGCGGGTACGTGTGGAAGCTAAAAGATCATATCGATCAAAAGTTCATGAATCAATTTCGGCGACTGCCTGAAATGAAGAACATGAATTCGGTGTTTAAAGTGCCTGAGGCGCTTCTGCAAGACAGTGGTTTAAGCAGTGCTGATGTTTCGTCATTGGCAATGCGCTGCACAGGCTGTGGTGCCAAGGTGGGTGCCAGCATTCTTGATAGAGTACTTGAAAAGTTGAACAGCACTCAGGCTGAAGGTGTGGTTGCAGGATTAAATGAGGCAAAGGATACGGCTGTGTTCACCACCTCTGCTGATTCGATCGCGCAATCGGTCGATCAACTCTCCGCTGTCTGTTCAGACCCTTACTTGTTTGGGCGCATTGCTGCTGTGCATGCTTGCAGCGATGTTTTTACTGTCGGCGCAAAACTGCATTCAGCGCAAGTGATCGTGAATTTGCCCTTTGCCGAACAAACTATTGTAGAGCGTGACTTAGAACAACTTATGAGCGGCGTTGTTGATGCCTTAAACGAAGATGGTTGTACCTTGATTGGTGGGCATACCGCAGAGGCCAAAGACATGGCGCTGGGCTTTGTTGTCAATGGTACATTGAGCAATTCAGAATATGCCAGCGACTCAAAACCTCAAGCTGGTGATTGTTTGGTGCTCACCAAACCCATCGGCAGCGGCTTGCTGCTTGCCGGTTTAATGCAATCAAAAGCACGTGGAAAAGATGTACAAGCTGCGCTAAAAATCATGCGTCAAAGTAATCGTGTCGCTGCTAACGCCTTGTTTAAGCATCCGGTAAAAGCCGTAACCGATATCACAGGCTTTGGCCTACTAGGTCATACGCATCGTTTGTTGTTGCCGTTTGGTGTGGGCGCGTTGCTGACACTTAATACTGTTCCATTGTTTGAAGGCGCGTTGGAATTAGCGGAGCAGGGAGTAGCCAGTACTTTATTAAAACAAAATCAAAAAGTGCTATCCCATGCTTCTGGTAGCGAAGCATTGTCGGATGAGTGGAAAAACCTGTTGTGTGATCCGCAAACCAGTGGCGGTTTGCTCGGTGTTGTTCCAGCGGAACAGATTGACGCGGTGCTGGCAGAATTACTGGCATCGGGTTGTGAGGTGGCATCCGTTGTCGGTACGATAATAGATATACCTGATCTCGAATTTAGCTTTTAGTCAATAACTTATGCAAGACAAACCAACACTGTGGCTACGTGCAGAGCACAAGCCCAAAGAAGCTCGAACAGCCGTAACACCCGACGCTGTCTCCAGGTTACTGGATGCGGGATACAAAGTGGTGGTCGAGCACTCTGATGCACGCGCCTTCAGCAATGAGCAATATGCCCAAACCGGCTGCAACATGGTTGATGAATTCAGTTGGCAGCAAGCACCGCTTGATAGCATCATCATTGGTCTAAAAGAGCTGTCCACTGACCTGGGGCCGTTTAAGCATAAACACGTGCATTTTGCCCATGTGTATAAAAACCAGGAAGGTTGGAAACCCTTTTTACAGCAGTTTGTTAAAGGTACGGGTACGCTCTATGATCTAGAGTATCTGGTTGATGAGAACGGTCGTCGAATTGCAGCGTTTGGTTACTGGGCGGGTTACGTCGGGGCAGCAGTGGCGTTGTTACAGTGGGCGGCGCAGCAAACGCAAAGTACACTGCCTGCATTGGTACCTTGGGAAAGTCGCGATGTTCTAGCCAGCGAAGTTAAGCTTGCAGTACAACAAGCAACTGATGCCGGTGCCATCGAGCCCGATGTGATGGTTGTTGGCGCAAAGGGTCGAAGCGGGGGCGGTGCGGTAGAGCTGTGCAAGGTGGTTGGATTAAAAGTCACCCAGTGGGATCAAGCCGAAACACAAAGTGGCGGACCTTTTGATGAAATTTTGCAACACGCTGTTTTGATTAACTGCGTGTTCTTAAATAAGGCCATTCCACCGTTTACCAATAAAGCGCATTTAAACAATCCTGGGCGGCAGCTTAGTGTCATCAGCGATGTCAGCTGCGACCCGTTCAGCAATGCTAATCCCTTGCCTGTCTATAGCGATTGTACTTCTATGGATGAACCAGCTATGCGAATAATTCAGGCCCGTAAGGCAGACGAACTGCCTCTGGATATGATTTCAATAGATCATTTGCCTTCATTGCTGCCGGTTGAAAGTAGTGAAGAGTTTTCGGATGCATTATTACCATACCTGCTCAAGATCGATCAACCTGAACAAGGTGTATGGGGTCGTGCGGCAGCCGTATTCAAACAAAAATGTGCACTAAGTGTACAGGAGTAAAAAATGAGTAGAGTCCATTGGTTAGGCGCCGGTTTGTCCACCACCCCTGGCATTCGTCGATTGGCGAATACTGATCAGCCATTAATTGTGTGGAACAGAACGCTGGACAAAGCCATCGATGCGCTTGCTGGGACCACCGGTGAAAAAAAGGGCACAGCAGAAGCGGCCTCACTGGATTGGGATATGCTCGATGCCAGTATTGACGCAGGCGACGTGCTGGTGTCCATGTTGCCCGGGGATTTTCATGTGAAAGTGGCAAAGATGTGCGTGGAAAGCAAAGCGCACTTTGTGTCCAGTAGCTATTTGTCTCCCGAAATGACTGCCTTGCAAAGCGCGGCTGTAGAACAAGGCGTGAGTTTGGTGAATGAAGTAGGGCTCGATCCGGGAATAGATCATTTGTTTGCCCATGCCCTGGTCGATGCTTACACAAGCTCTAAACAATATTCCGACTCTAATAAGCTTTATTTTCGCTCTTACTGCGGCGGCGTACCTGCTGTACCCAATGATTTTAAATACAAGTTTTCATGGTCGCCATTTGGTGTGCTTAAAGCTCTGACGTCCCCTGCCAAATGGATAGAAGAGGGCAGCGAGCAAACAACCAAAACACCCTGGAAAGCGGTTACTGACTATAAATTCAAGATGGCCAATGGCAAAACCGAAACCTTTGAAGCTTATCCGAACCGCGATTCCTTGCCTTTTATTGAAGCTTACCATTTTAAAGGCGTGTGGAATGTAGAGCAGTTTGTGCGTGGCACCTTGAGGCTATCAGGTTGGTCGTCCGCGTGGGATTACTTGTTTCAAGAGATTGAAAAAATGACCGCCAAGAACACCCAGTCGAAACTAACCAAGCTAAGCGATGAGCTTTGGAAACAGCACGCCTACGATAAGGGAGAATTAGATCGTGTGGTATTGGTGGTCGAACTTGAAGTGCGAGATGAAAAAGGAGACGTTGTATGGCATCAGCTGCATTCTATTGATGACACTGGCAATGATGAAGGTACGTCAATGGCCAGATTGGTTTCACACACAGTGAGTCTTGCAGTTGAAAGCACCGTCGCTGGTGAATTCACACCTGGCGTTCACGCTGCACCATCAGATAGCAAAACGGTACAAGCATGGCTGAAGAAATTGTCTTCATTGAATGGTGGCTTTGATCACTCAGAGATAACTTGATTTTAACCAATTAAACACCGAAGGTTGACTTTGACATGAAGCAAGCGCCCATTGAAGAATTAATTGCATTTGAAGATTTTGAAAAACTGGATATTCGAATTGGAACCATCACTTCTGTATCAGAGGTAGAGCAATCTAAAAAACTGGTGAAGTTGAGGGTAGACTTCGGAGATCATTTTCATCCATTTTGTCAGGTATGAAGCAGGAGCGAGAAAATCCTGTCGAAATTGAAGGTATGCAGGCGCTGTTTGTGGTTAATTTACCAGAACGAAAAATGGCTGGTGAGATATCCCAGGGAATGCTTTTTGACATAGGGTACGCCGACTAAATAACTTGACTCTTTGTGCTTCGCCACCGGATAAAGTGGTAGCGTTTTGTCCCAGTTTTATATAAGTCAGTCCCACAGAGTGCAGCGTATCCAGTCTACGTTTCAGTTTTGGAACATTAGCAAAAAACGTAAGTGCCTCTTCCACCGTTAATTCCAATACCTCATGGATAGATTTACCCTTGTAGTGTATATCGAGAGTCTCGCGGTTATATCGTTTCCCTTTGCAAATATCACATTGCATGTAGATGTCCGATAAGAAATGCATTTCTACTTTTATCAAGCCTTCACCCTGACAAGCCTCACAGCGACCACCCTTAACATTAAAACTGAAACGACCATTTTTATACCCACGGAATCTGGCTTCTGGTGTAGATGCAAAAAGTTCGCGTACGATGGTGAAGAATCCTGTGTAGGTGGCCGGGTTTGAACGAGGTGTGCGCCCGATTGGGCTTTGATCGATTACGATTGAATCAACATGCTGAGTACCAGAGATCGACTTAACAGGAGCGATGTTGTGCAGTGCACCGTTCAGCTTGTGTGATAAATGACGGTATAATGTGTTGTTGATCAGCGTTGACTTTCCTGACCCTTAAACACCAGTCACGCAAGTCAGGAGCGGGTTCCGACCAAGAGGCCCATGATGCCGCGTTGCAACAGATGGGGTATCTACAACATGGCGGGGTTCGCACATTGGCTGAAACCCTGGCTGCCATGGATGCACAACAAGCATCCAGACCAACTAATACAGATTAATTTTAAATACTCGACCGCGTACTTAGTTTTTGATTTTAAGTTCGGGTCACGAGCCTAAACTGCCGGCGGAACAGAACAAATGACGTAGTACTTTCGCACGTATTTCTCCACATGCCATACAGGTTGCAAACCATTGTCCATAACAAACGCGTCGCCTGCACGCACTGTTCGGCTTTGTCCATCGGGCGTCTCAATACGCGCTTCGCCTTCCAGAATATGACAGAACTCTATCTGCCCATTCATTGGACCCACAAAAACACCTGCAGTGCTGTCCCACATTCCACTCTTAAATTGCCCATCGTTACCGACGAAATGGCTCCACACAGAATGCACTGGTGATCCATCGATAATGTCATCTGCAATGTCCTTGATAACAGGCTCTAGAGATACTTCTGAAAAATTGACAAACTGCATGGCTATCTCTGGAGCGTACGCTCACTCGTTGTTGGGCAAAATAAAAGCTGCGCAGAACTAAATTTTATCACTGAAATACGACTGGCACTTATTGAATACGTGGAAGTCAGTCGAGCTGACTTTTTATTAGTTCTTTGGCAAAAATGATCTTGATTTGCACTTTTGGATAATACATCATGCATGCACAGAGTGTTACTGACAAAGCTCTTAAACTTCGCATGCTTTGCTGAAACTCCACCTAAGATATATCAACAAAACGGCACGACACCCATGCAAACTAAATTCCCCATCGATGGCTCTGCCGATGCGCTGTGGATGGCCACCGCGCCTGTGGCCCCAGTGACTGGTCCGCTAAGAGAGACTATCAGTACCGATGTGGCTGTCGTGGGCGGTGGGTTAACAGGCCTGAATGCCGCGCTTGAATTAGCACTTAGCGGTGTGTCGGTAACTGTTCTGGATGCAGCATCGATTGGTTTTGGCGCATCCGGGCGGGCAGGTGGGCAAGTTAATTTGGGGCTTAATGCCGGACCTGCTGAATTACTGCAACGCTATGGGGATAAGCAAGGTCAACGCTTGATAGAGTTGGTACTCGATACACCTGACAGCGTGTTCGATTTAATTAAAAAGCACGGACTCCAGTGTGATGCGGTACAAAACGGCTGGGTGCAAGCCGCAGCCAATGACACGATCTGGCGTTCGCAGCATGCGATGGCCGATGACTACAACACGCATGGCAACATGTTGAGCATTCTAGACCCTGACGAGCTTGCTCAAGTAAGTGGTGCGCATGGCTATGCCGGTGGGTTATTCTGTGCCTCAGCTGGCTCTGTCCAGCCGTTGGCCTACACACGCGAGTTGGCGCGAGTCGCACTTGAGCACGGTGTCAAGATTTACGATAGTAGCGCTGTAACCGGCATCGATCAGATCGGTGAACAGTGGAGACTAGTCACTGAGAATGGCGAGGTTAACGCAGACAAAGTATTAATCTGCACGAATGGGTACACGCAGCCGCAGGCTAAGGGTCCGCTTAAAGGATTGTCTTCTACTGTTGTGCCCGTGCGAAGCGTGCTTGCGGCGACAGCGCCATTGTCAGATAACTTGCGTAAGTCAATTTTGCCGAACGAGGTAACCTTTGTTGATAAGCGCAGGTTGATTCTTTACATGCGTTACGACCGTGATGGCAGATTGTGTGTTGGTGATCATGGCCCTACAAGGGACGGATTTAAAATGGACGATTTTGATGCCGTCAAAAAGCGTGCACTAAAAGTGTTTCCACAGCTTGAAGGTATTGCGTGGGACTACCATTGGGGTGGTCGTCTGGCGATGACAAAATCCGGTCTGCCTTTCATGCATGAAGTGGCCCCAGGACTGATTGCAGGTATGGGCTTCAACGGGCGTGGTGTCGGGATGGGCTCAATGATGGGACGTGAACTAGCGCGTTATGCCATCAGCGCCGACAAAAACAACACGGGTTTTCCATTGTCTAGTCCGCAAACATTCCTGATGCATCGTTTTCATAAGGCGGGTGTCAATATGGCCGTCAAATGGTTTGCTCTGCAGGACCATTTGGATCGATATCGGTAAAACAAAACTGTTTTCCTTAAAGCGGACGCTAAAAACGATGTCGGCTTAAGCGGCAAGGTTTCCAAACCGAAAGCACATCACCCCTTACAGCGATGCGAGCAGAAGAGCTTGCTGCTATGTCTGACGACGACATCGATACAAGCGACATCCCAGAACTGGGCAACGAGTTCTGGAAGAACGCACGCGTACGTTATCCAACCGAAAATAAAGACCGTTCGATCCCCGATGCCAGGACAGAGGATACCGGCTACAATCGCAGTAAAGGGGACAGGTAGTGGCACTAACACAACATTTTAAAGACAGCTTAGGATAAAGTTGCATCGCTGCTAAGGGCGCCTTGCGTGAACTCCCTATGGGTCAGTCTTTCAGACGGCCGAACTATAGGTGCACCACTCGTGTGGTTTCCGCGCTTAATGAACGCAACAGACGCAAAGCGTTTGGACTACTCAATCAGCCAGAATCGTTTGCACTGGGAAACCATCGATAAAGACATTTCTATAGAAGGATTACTGGCAGGGAAGGGGGGGCAGACCAAGTCAGGTAATCAAGCAGCTCGATGCCATCAATCTGCCTACGTACACTTGCTAGTTCAAAAGAGTGGATAGAATCCTCTGATAATATTCCTTGCTATTTCAGATGATGTAACCAGCAGCACGCTACCATCGATGTTAATGTTGTAATCAGCTCGCGCCATATAGATATTATCGAAATGTGCTACCCCATCCTGTTGAGCTTGTGCTTGAATGTCAGCAGGAACAGTAAATGCACCAGAGTTTTCTGAAGCTTCGAGATAGCATGATACCGAACCAAAAGAGCCATCATTTTTTTGCTTCCAACCCATGATGAATATCCCCCCGTTTATTGGCTCTGTGGTGAACCATTCAAGCGAAAAATCTGATGAATACTGACTCGGTAAACGCAGGATCATCTGAAGGAATGAAATGACACAACCTGACGTCCGCTCATGCGCAGCAGGCTGGAACTGGGCATTGTCGAACCTGGGCGGATAGCAGGACCACCCTTGGTTCCCAGTAGAATCACTTCATCGCGCAAGATAAAATCCCCTTTAAGCCGCAGCCAAACCTTTGTCGAGCGCTAACAGTATGACGTCTATATCGTCACTGGTAACGATCAGAGGTGGAGACAAAATGATATTAGGACCTGACACGCGAATCATAGCACCGCTTTGATAAGCCATTTCCTGAACACGATTACCAACCGCTTTGTCGACTGGTTGTTTCGTGGAACGATCTGCAACTAGTTCTATCGCACACATCAATCCATGACCGCCACGGACATCGCCGATAACATCGTGTTTTTGCTGTAGCGCTAACAGTCCATCATGCAGTTGTTTTCCACGCGCGGCTGCGTTATCAGGCACATTTAAACGAAGCGTCTCTGTCATGCATGCCAGAGCGGCGGCGGCTCCGACCGGATGTCCAGAGTATGTATATCCGGAGCCGATCATGCCACCGGCGCTGTTGTCCTGTTCAAACACATCGGCAACACCGTCGGCGATCATCGCGGCACCGAACGGGAAGTAGCCGTTGGTAATGGCTTTGGCGGTTGCCATCAAATCCGGTTTGACGTTCCAGTGCCGAGAACCTGTCCAGCTGCCAGTGCGCCCGAATGCCGTGATGACCTCGTCAGCAATCAGCAGAATGCCATGTCTTGAACACAGTTCGCGCACTCCGGGCATAAAGCTTTCGTGAGGTGGAATGACACCACCGGCTCCAAGTATCGGTTCCATAATGAAGGCAGCGATAGTGCTCGGTCCCTGAAAATTGATCTCATCGTCAATTGCACTTAAGCACAACTGCGCCAGTCTTTCTGGATCGGTTTCGTTGAATGGGTTGCGGTAAGTGTATGGTGAGGGTGTATGGTAGCAACCGGGCAATAGTGGTTCGTATTGTGTTCGGAAGTTGGCATTGCCATTGATGGATGCACCTCCGGTATGGGTACCGTGATAACCCTTTTTCAACGATAAGTATTTTACTCGTCCAGACTCACCACGTAGCTTGTGATATTGGCGAGCCAGTCTCAGACAGATCTCAATGCTATCTGATCCACCGGATGTGAAAAACGCTCGCGTTAAACCGTCTGGTGCAAAAAATTCGCCGAGCATACAACTCAGTTCTATAACCTTGTCATTGGTAGTGCCACGAAACGTCGAGTAATAGGGCAGCTCATTTAGCTGCATTGCTATTGCGGCCTTAACGGGCTCGCAGGAATAGCCAAGGTTGACGTTCCACAGACCACCCACGGCATCGACTACATTGTGCCCGTCGATATCATGAATACGCACACCTTCGCTACCCACAATAATGCTCGGTGGGTTGGCTTGCATGTCAGCCGGATGAGCCATGGGATGCCAGGTATGGCGGGCATTATTCTCTTTCAGAAAATTGTCGTTGTTCACTGTTGGTATCTCCGAGCTGTGCAATTTATTTCGCCGTGAAAGGTGAGCGTGAAAGGGAGGGCTTACTACGCACTAATGGTATTCACCGGTATGACTCCACCCAGGGATTGGGTTATTTCCATTGAGGCGTTGCGTAAACCCACTTCAATTTTTCGCTCCAGAACCTTATCGAGCCGCGTCGCAACGGCGGCGATTGCAATGGCACCAATGGGTTCACCAGCCGACCCGAATATAACCGAGGCAGTGCCAGTCACATCGTCTTCGAAGGTCCGTGTCGCTCGTGCAAACCCATTAGACCGAGCGATTTTAAAACGCTTCTCCAGCTCTTTGCGAGTAGTTGGTGTGGCATCGGTGTATGCCATCAATTTGTTTTTTGACAGCATCAGTTTCTTCAGCTCTTCAGATGCATGTGCGGCAATGACGATGCCTGTGGCAGTTGCGTGAACGGGCAGTTGAGCGGCGGGGTCGACAAATACGCGTAACGCCCGTTCTGGCTCACTGATTAGTGTGGTGAGCAGGCTGGAGCCGGAAACCAGTGTGGCATGGGCAGTCTCGCCGGTGTCAACAACCAATTGATCAAGATGAGGCTTGATAACGGATTGCACCGGAAAGCTCTGTTCACGAATACGAGCCAGATTGATCGGAGCCAGCCCAAGTCGATACTTTCTTGAGGCGGGATCCTGTTCGACAAATCCATTATTCTGCAGCGAATTGAGGCACCGAAGTGTTGTGGTCTTGTCGTAGTCGGCTAAACGAGACAGCTCACTGAGACCGATCTCGGCGTTTTGAGCAGAAAAAAAACGCAGTAAAGCCAATGCTTTATCCACGGTACTCATTAAGGATTTAGACATTATGCACAGTAGACCTCTATTTCAACCGGTTCTTTGTTGTTATTCAAGAGCACGACAGTTGATATTAAAGAGCATGAAACTCTTGACAGACGTGTCTGCTCAAGTCAAGCTATTCGCTCCATCGGTCACAATAATGAACCGAAAGAGAACACGAGTCAAGACATTGGAGAGAGAAGTAAAATGACTATTTTAAAACGAAGCGTGCTAGTGGCATGTGCCACCGTTGCATTTCTGGCAGCACCGCTTGTCGCGGTTGCTGAATACCCTGAAAAGCCAGTTTCATTCGTCGTACCCTGGCCACCGGGTGATCTTGAAGATGTGATCACCAGGATGATTGCTGACGATTTTCAGGAGAAGTACGGAGTTCCTGCCGCTGTGGTTAACAAGCCAGGCGGTGGCGGCGGTCCTTTTCCTGGTGCTGTAGAAGTTGCCAATGCACCAGCCGACGGGTATACGATCGGCTCTTTTATAGTAGCCGTACCGGTGGTAGGTCCTAACATCGGCATTCCAGAACTTAACCCTAATCCGTTTGAACCCCTCGGTTCATTTCTGACCTATCCGTTTGTCATTGTCGCTGGTAAAGATGCGCCGTATGAAGATATCGATGGTCTTGCAGCTTACGCGCAGGAAAATGATGTTGTCCTTGGGCATTTTGGTGCGCCGTTGATTCCAACCAAAGTGACTTTTGCTTTGGCTAAAGCTAAAGGGTTCTCTTATTCCGCAGAAGCGGCGTTTGACATGCTGGATTGCAACTCACTGGCTTCGGGCGATGTTGACGTCATGAATACAACCTTGCAACTCGTGTTGCCTTGCATCGATGATGTGAAGGTGATCGCCTCGGTTGGCGAGGAACGCATCAGTTTGACACCAGATACACCTACGGTTGGCGAAGTTGCGCCAGAGCTAGGCATGTCTCTTTGGAATGGATTGTTTGTTCACAAAGACACACCCGCAGATGTTCGCGAGAAAATTATCGAGGTCGCGAAGGCCACAGTGATGTCGGAACGGGCTCAGAAGCTGGCTGCCGAAACAGGTGCGCTGGTTTACTGGCAAGACGCTGAAGAAACCACAGCTCGCATCGCAAAGGATACAGAAACCCTGGGCGCTATCGATGAGTCATTGAAGTAGAGCTGCTATCGTTGATTGTTTTTTCCGATATGAAAACAGCGCCGAAATTATTCGGCGTTGCTTTACCCTTGCATTACTTAGAAGGTTAAATCATGTCCAGAATTAAAGGAATGCAGGAGCTATTTAAACGTCACCGCCGGCCAGGGGACATTGTTTTTGCCTGGTTTTTTTTAGCGGTGGCTGCATTTCTTTTTTCACAACTTGCAACTCAATCTCCATGGAACCCAGAGGCCAGAATATTTTCACAACCCGCCTTCTGGCCAACAGTCTCTGTTGTGTTAATGGTGGTGTTTGCAGCCTTGCACCTGATCTCTTCAGCACTGTCGCAACGTTTGGTTGGGCGTTTGGCCGAGCTAGGGTTCTGGCTGCGTTCGGCTGAGTACGCGCTGTGGTTCATGGCCTATGTATTCATGGTTCCATGGGCAGGTTATTTGCCAACAACAATTTTGTTCGGTGTGGGTCTGGCTCTGCGTGCTGGCTACCGCAGTAAACGTATGATAATTAGCGTAGTGCTTTTGTCTATAGCTATCGTGGTTATATTCAAATCATTCCTGCAAGTGAAGATTCCGGGAGGTGAATTCTACCAGTACCTGCCGGGTACATTGCGTTCATTCATGCTGACCTACCTTTAACCGCCATGGAGATCTTCTTCTCTGCAGTTAATTTACTTCTGGACTGGCAAGTGTTGTTGGCTCTGCTCATTGGTTCCATAGGTGGCGTCATTATTGGTGCCATTCCCGGCGTTGGTGCGGCGGTTGCCATCGCAATACTGTTGCCCGCAACGTTTGCATTGCCACCACTGGTTGGCCTGACGATGCTGCTCGGTATTTACGGTTCTTCGATGTATGGCGGTGCCTTACCGGCAGTTTTGATAAATACACCAGGTACGGCGGTTAATGCACTCACTACCTATGATGGTTACCCGATGACAAAAAACGGGGAGGCGAAACGCGCGGTGGCGTTGTCCTATTCAGCCTCTTTTGTGGGTGGCGTTATTTCCATCCTGTGCCTGATTATGCTCTCACCTGTGCTTGCGCGAATAGCGCCGATGTTTGGTTCACGTGAGATTTTTCTGGCGGCTTTGCTTGGTATTGTGTTGGTGGTATTAGCGCATCGTGGCCAGGTGTTTGCCGCTGGCATGCTAGCCTCGTTTGGTATCTTCCTGCAAATGGTTGGGCTCGAGCCGGTTACCTATTCCAAGCGCTTTACTTTCGATCAGACTTGGTTGACCTCCGGTGTTGATCTTATCGTTGTGGTACTCGGATTGTTTGCCTTGAGCCAAGCGTTTTTGCTACTAACCGAAAAAGACAACGCGCCCGAAATGAAGCCCCTGGAAGGCTCTATGTCAGCTGGGCTGAAAGAGTTGTGGTTGTACAAGCGAGTGGCATCTGTGTCCGCAGGTTTTGGTGTCCTGATGGGTATGATTCCTGGAGTCGGCGAGTTCACAGCACAATTTATGGCGTATACCTACGCACAAAAAACGTCAAAGAAGCCCGAACTGTTTGGCAAGGGATCGCCTGAGGGTCTGATAGCCTCCGAAGCGGCAAACAATGCAGTGCCTGCTGCAGCAATGATACCGCTATTGGCGTTGGGCATTCCAGGCGAGGCACTAACGGCAATGATGCTTTCGGTGTTTTATGTTCACAACGTTATTCCCGGACCCCAGTTGTTCCAGGGGCAGATGGATTTTGTCATGGCCTTATACTTGGCTTTGTTGATTTTGAATGTCATCGTGCTGTGTTTTCTGCTGGTATCCACCAACGTGCTGACGCGCATCATCGAACTTCCAACCCGGCTGATAGGACTGAGCATATTGTTGCTCAGTTTTGTGGGTGTGTATTCACTACGCAACTCCATAACAGACTGTGCCATGGCGGCAGGCTTTGGTGTGTTTGGTGTCATTCTCAAAAGACTGCATCTGCCGATTGTTCCGATCATTCTTGGCATGGTTCTGGGCGGCATCATGGAGGTGAAGTTGCGATCTGCAATGCCGCGATTAAAAACGCCACTCGACATGATCGAACGGCCCATTGCGATGGTGCTGTTTGCCTTGATTCTCTTTGTCCTGGCGCTGCACATTCGAACATTCTTTCGCCGTCAGCTGGAAAGAAAATCAAACGTAGAAATTGATCATTGATGGATTCAACTATGAGCCTCCCTACAAACGCGCCTGTCGTCATTATCGGCGGCGGCATCATTGGTTGTTCAGCGCTATACCATCTGGCACATAAAGGAGTAGCTGCGGTGCTTGTCGAGCGCAAGCAACTAGCGTCGGGCACAACATGGCATGCTGCTGGAATTGTTGGCCAGCTACGCGATAGTACGTCACAAACAGAGCTTGCCAAACACACCACACGCCTGTTTCAAAAACTGGAAGAAGAAACCGGACAGGGCACAGGTTATAAGCAAAACGGCACCATGCACCTGGCCTTGACCGACGTTCGCATGGAACAGCTGCTGCGCAGCCATGACCATGCTGACCGCATGCAAATCGACAGTCGACTGCTCTCTGCTGAGGAGGCAGCGGCACTGTGGCCACTGGTTGATTATGAAGGTGTCAAAGGCGGCTTTCTGGTGCCCAGCAACGGACAGGTGAATCCGCTGGATGTCACGCAAGCACTGGCAAAGGGTGCTCGGCAAAAAGGCGCGCAAATTTTCGAAAATACTAATGTATTGCGCATCCTTACCAGCAACGGCAAGGTGTCCGGCGTACAGACCGATGCTGGTGATATCGCTACCTCAAAAGTGTTGTTAGCCGGGGGTATGTGGACCAGCCAGTTCGCCAAGGCTCATGGAGTTACTGTGCCTTTGCAGGCAGCTGAGCACTTTTACATCGTGACAGAACCGGTGTCGGATCTGCCGCGAGATTTACCTGGCCTTGTGATGCTGGAGGAGCGCACATACTGGAAGGAGGACGCTGGCAAGCTGCTCATCGGTGGCTTTGAAGCCCGCGGGAAAGCCTGGGCTCAAGCGGGTATTCCGGAAACATTCGAATTTGATGAATTGCCATTCGATATGGATCATGTGGAGCCCGTGCTGGAGACGATCTTTGCACGCATGCCGGCATTGGAAAACATGGGCATACAGACCTTCTTCAATGGACCAGAAAGTTTTACACCCGATGGCAAACCTTACATCGGGCCAGCTCCGGAGATGCCCGGGCTGTTTATCGCTGCCGGCATGAACTCCAATGGCATCCTGAATTCAGGTGGGGTTGGCCTGACCATGGCTGAATGGATGACAGAAGACATACCGCGTCGTGGTATGGGATCCCTGCAAGTGTCACGCGCTATGCCATTTCAATCCAATGCGGCGTACAACGCTACGCGCGTTACCGAAGCTGTTGGCTTGCATTGGGGTTTGTCATGGCCGGGCCGACAGATTGAAACTGCACGCGGCATACGACGGGTGCCCTTGCATGATCGCTTTTGTGCTGCGGGCGCAAAGTTTGCCGAACGCATTGGCTGGGAAGTGCCCATGTATTTCGATACTAACAATACAGAATGGCCAGAGCGTGCATCGATCGGCTGGCAGGATTGGTCACCGCAGGTTGCGGGCGAAGTGGCCGCTGCAGAACAGGCAGCTGTGATACTCGACCAATCCATGTACGGCAAAATTCTGGTTACCGGACCCGATGCCGTCAAGGCCTTGAACCGTGTTTGCGGTGCGCAAATGGATGTAGAAGCTGGCACCAGCGTGTATTCGCAATTACTGAATCAACGTGGCGGTATTGAAGCCGATGTCACGGTCACTCGCCTGTCGCCGAACCGATTCATGCTGGTGACCGGTCATCCGAGTCAAATTCGTGATCAGCATTGGATTCAGACACATGCAGACCCTGCCTGGCAGTTTGACATTGTGGATATGACGTCGGCGTATAGCCTGATGACATTGCATGGGCCACAATCACGCGCAATCCTGCAAAGTCTAAGCGGCGATGATTTATCAAATGATGCGTTTGCATTTGGTGCGGCAAAAGAGATTGACATGGCGCATGCGCGCGGCTGGGCTATTCGTCGCTCGTTCCTGGGTGAGCTGGGTTTTGAATTGTTGTTGCCGACCGAATTCACTGTGCACGTTTACGATGAGATAAGACGCGTAGGCGACCCTTTGGGTCTGCGCCACATGGGCATGTTTGCGATGAATAGCTGTCGACTGGAAAAAGGCTTTCGGCATTTTGGTCATGACATTGCCGAAGAAGATACGCCCTATGAGACAGGTCTTGGCTTTGCGGTAGATTTGGAAAAGCCAGACTTTATCGGACGCGACCCGCTGTTAAAGCAACGGACCAAGTACAAGGCTGCAACACCCGATCGACTGATCATGGTTTCTGTTGCGGGGCTAAATGAAAAAGAAGGCCCCTACCTTAGCCATGATGAAACCATCTGGAAAGATGGCGAACTGGTCGGGCATGTGACGTCCGGTGCCTGGGGCCATCGAGTGAAAGCTATGATTGGTTTGGCTACTGTGCATCGCGACGAGGGCATTGACAAGGCCTGGATAGATAGCGGTGGGTTTAGTGTGCAAGTAGCCGGGCAGCGTTTTGATGCACACGCACAACTGGCTCCACTTTACGATCCCAAAGGCGAGAAAATGCGTGCCTGATAAACGTTAAAATTGAACGGTGAAATTTAGCGGAAAAAAATGACGGCTGAAGCTTACGTTGAAAAGGAAATACTCATGAGCAAAACAATACTGGTTATCGGCACTTATGACACTAAGGACGACGAATTGAACTTCGTTGCCGATTGTATTAAAGGGCAGGGTGGTGCCGTGCTAAGCATGGATGTCAGCGTGCTGGGCGATCCTTCTAAAGCTACGGATATTTCCAAGCATGACGTTGCTGATGCGGGTGGTTCGTCAATTCAGGCGGCCATCGATAGTGGTGATGAGAACACCGCCATGCAAATCATGGCGCAAGGTGCGTCCAGGCTATGTACGCAATTACACGCAGAACAAAAGATAGACGCCATGATAGCCCTCGGTGGCACGATGGGGACCGATCTGGCGCTCGATTGTGCGCAGGCATTACCAATGGGAGTGCCCAAATATGTGGTGTCAACCGTGTCGTTTTCACCGTTGATACCAGCGGATAGACTGTCACCGGACATACAGATGATTTTGTGGGCTGGCGGTTTGTATGGTTTGAATTCTGTGTGTAAATCATCGCTGTCGCAGGCCGCCGGTGCGGTGCTCGGTGCAGCAAATGCAGTGATAGCACCGAAGGCAGGCTTACCCGTTATTGGTATGACGAGTCTCGGTTCGTCCTGCCTGAAATACATGACGTTACTGCGTGAACCGCTCGAGTCTCGCGGATTTGAAGTGGCCGTTTTTCATGCTACCGGTATGGGAGGCATGGCGTTTGAAGCGTTGGCGCGCCAAGGCTATTTTGTCGCGGTCATGGACTTTGCGCTACCGGAACTGGGTAATCTGATGGTGGGTTCGGTTATCAACGCCGGAGCTGATCGGCTGACCAATGCTGGCAAGCAGGGGATTCCCCAGATAGTATCCCCGGGCTGTGCTGATCTGATCGATTTTGCCGGCTGGCAAGACATCCCCGACGCATACTCAGACCGACCTTTTCATGCGCATAACCGATTGATCAAATCGTCTGGTCTGAGTCCTGACGAACGTCGCGCGCTGGTTCGCGACATAGCAGATCGGCTCAGTGCAGCAACTGCACCCGTGCATGTTTTGATGCCAACGCAGGGTGTAGAAGAGTGGGACCGCAAGGGTGAACCTGCTCACGATCCGGAAGGCTTATCGGCAATGGTCGATGAGATGAGTAAGGCCGTCAAAGCGCCGATTGAACTGACGAAACTGGTTTGTCATATTAACGATGAGGCGTTTGCCACTGCGGCTTTATCGATACTCGATGAATGGATAACTACTGGTGTGGTCAAGATGGATGTTGTAAACGCATAACGAAAATAAGCAGCCGCTAAATCCCGATAGAGTTGTTATAAAAAAACGAGGTTATGAATACCATGGATGAGCGATACAACATTCTTTTCGAACCTGTGAAAATTGGTCCCGTAACGGCTCCCAATCGATTCTTTGCAGTGCCGCATGCAACAGGCCACTCACCATTGATGCCCAATGGCTCGATCGCCATGCGTGAAATGAAAGCGATGGGCGGCTGGGGTACGGTCTGTATGCAATTGGCCGAGATCGATCCCACTTCCGATATCTGTGATTTGCCGATAGAAAAATTCTGGGATGATCAGGATATTGCATCGCATGCATTACTCACTGAGCGTCTGCGTGCACAGGGTGCGCTAAGTGCTATCGAGCTTGCTCACACCGGCATACGCGGTAGAGGCATGGGCACCGGCATGCCGGTCTGGGGACCATCCAACCTGCCATGCCTTAAGCCACAAGTGCCGGTGCAGGCGAAAGCGATGGACAAAAAAGACATCAAGGCCCTGCGCAAAAGCTATCGCGATGCGGTCAAGCGTTCAAAACAGGCAGGCTATGACATGGTGTATGTCTACGTGGCTCACGATGCATCTGTCCTCTGGCATTTTCTGTCACCGGCCTACAACCATCGAACGGATGAATACGGTGGCAGTTTTGAGAATCGACTGCGTTTATTCAGAGAAGTGCTGGAAGACACGGTAGAGGAGGCCGCTGGTGAGATCGCTGTCGCGGTTCGTCTTGCGGTTCATGAGCTTAATGGTCCACAACGTATTTCACACAATGGCGAAGGCCGCGATGTTGTGGAAGCGCTCGCGGAGTTACCGGATTTGTGGGATGTCAATGTCGCAGGCTGGAGTCACGACAGCGGTACTTCGCGTTTTGATGAAGAGGGTCATCAAGAACAGTTCACTCGATTCGTTAAACAAGTCACTACTAAACCGGTTGTCGGTGTGGGCCGTTTCACTTCTCCCGATGCAATGGTTAGCCAGATCAGGCGAGGCGTGCTCGATCTTATCGGCGGTGCGCGACCGTCGATTGCTGATCCCTACCTGCCAAACAAAATTCGTGAAGACCGAGTTGACGATATTCGTGAATGTATTGGTTGCAACATTTGTGTGTCATCAGATGCGTTCTCCATTCCACTGAACTGCACACAGAATCCGACAATCAGTCAGGAATGGAAACGCGGTTGGCATCCGGAGATGGTGCCTAAAGCGACGAAGTCCAAGGCCGTGCTGGTTGTTGGGTCCGGACCAAGCGGACTGGAAGTTGCGTTAACACTTGCACGTGCAGGTCATAAGGTGACAGTAGCTGAAAGGGATGCCGAATTTGGCGGACGTGTGCGGCTCGAAAGCGCATTGTCAGGGCTTAGTGCATGGAGTCGCGTGGCTGATTACCGCTTATATCAATTGCGCCAACTGCCCAATGTCGATCTTTATGCAGAGAGCCAGGTGGATGCTGACATGGCGGCTGAATTTGAAGCTGAGCATCTGTTCATCGCAACCGGCTCTGACTGGATGACCAATGGCCGTGGGCGAACGCATTTTGAACCAATAGACGGCTTTGCAGAGCACGCAACGAGCGTTGATCAATTGTTGAAGGGTGATGTACCCGAAGGCCCCGTCGTGATCTATGACGATGATCACTACTACATGGGTAATACACTTGCCGCACATCTTGCTCGCAAAGGGTGCGCAGTTACCCTGGTAACACCGCAGCCTTATATCGGAGGCTGGATGAATTACACGTTGGAACAGCCGCGGGTGGTAAAAGAAATGGCGTCCCTGGGCGTGAATGTTGTTGCCAATGCCACGGCACTCCGGTTTGACGCGCACAGCCTGCATCTGGAAGATAACAACACGGGCAAATTACTAACACCGCTTGATGCACTCACCCTAGTGTCTGTGGGGCTGCGCCAGCCACGACTCGATCTGTGGTCATCACTCAATTCCGAAGGCAATTGCACGCTGGTTGGTGATGCCGTTGCACCCGGTGTTATTCAGGCAGCTGTATTCAGTGGCCATCGCCTTGCACGAGAATTTTTGGCAGAAAAAAATAAGCCGATCACTTTACTCAGAGAGCGACCAGTGCTGTTTTAAATTCAACTGGTGCAACGCTGCCCGTCCAAGATCTAACAAGCCTTACACCCGCAAACCATTAAGCTAAAGCTCGGTGTGGGCGAGTATCCACTGCCGGCCAAACTCCGGTCCGCAACCCGCATGAGATCCTGGAATGCGACCCGCGAAAAACAGACGGGCGTATGGAAAAACACAAACGTATAACCATCATGGCAGATGAGTTTCAGCGACGTTTTGGTCGGGCGTGGGAATGTACGTAGCCGGTCAATTTTCAAGTGTAAAGCGACGTCTCGGTAGAGTGATCGGGATAGCTATATCGGTAAAAGGGCCCGCTATATTGATCGCCGAAACTGAATGCTTACGTTTATTGTGTGCAGTGAGAATAATAGGTTGTGGTTGCTGGCCAGTCACTGAATATACCTCTAACAGACACCTGTTGAGCTAGCACGTCAATGACTTTAAATACATCCCCTTCGGTGCTTATCGCAGGTTGTATGCTTTGGTAGTACCAGTTACTTCCACTTGTGATTGGGCCTGAGCGTTCAACTGTCCAAGTGATTAGTTCCAGACCAGCGTTTTTTGCGGCAATGGCATAGTTTGAAGGTACGATAGTACCTTGCGCATCAAGTGTTAAGAGCATCCATGTTGGTGGTGCCAGGTACTTAATGCCTTCTTCAATGAGTGCATTCATGGATGGATTCCAACTATTGAAATCATCTATGTTAAATGATGGGTCGCGATACCTTCCATCTAAATAGGCCGCTTGTTTTGCATACTCGGGAAAGTCTTGCTGCCAGAATCGCAAATCGTCAAGGTTGAACGACTGAGCATAAACTCGGTTTGGTTTAATACCCGCGTTAACATAGTCATTTAGCATTTGAGCTGCAAACATTGACTGGGTATAGACGCCTTCAAACGGCATCTCAACTTGGGCTGATTTTAGTTCTGGGGCCATGCCTACCCCGAGCGAATCAAAAAGCTTAATACTGTCTTGATGTGATAGCAAGGAACCGTAGTCTATACCGACATCACCAGTCCAGCCGGGCGTGCCTTCAAAGAACTCTTCGAGAGTTCCAGCAAGCTTATTTCCGCCATCGCGCTTGCCTTTTAAGCTTCGAAACTCATCCAGTGTTATATCCGAAGTACAACATTGCACATTTGCATACGGGGTAGCGGTATTTACATCGGGTGGGATAGTGCATTTCTGAGCAAGATCGGTGGCTAATATATTGGTGCTTGTGTGCAAATCACATTGAGAATGTCGACAGACCAACTCTTTATCTTTTGTGAATGTCACATCACATTCGAGCACACCAGCACCCTGGCTTGCAGCTGCAACATAGCCTGCGCGGGTATGTTCTGCGAATTGGAAAGGTGCCCCACGGTGGCCAAACGATAGTTCAGATTGACCCAAGCCGGTTAAATCGCAATTGGCAAGCTGATCTTTCAAAGAACCGTCTTCCAGCAGTTTTGCAAGCATAGCTGGTCTGTCTCCAAGATGGAATAAACCAGTTTCGTGCGCATCTGTTTGTGATTCAGATGCACTGCTGCAACCCAGTAATAATGAGCTGAGTAGGATAGTTGGAATTTTCAGAGTCATAGAGGTGAATTGAAATTGTAAAGCCTAAACTGTATTGGACATCGGTAAGGGCCGATCACACCATTTGGTATGCGACTCAAGTTCAGCGGCCAGCTGTAACAGCATGGCGTCCGCACCTACTGATGCTACGAAATGCATCCCGATAGGTAAGCCGTCAGTGCTTTCATGTAAGGGGACTGACATGGCTGGTTGGCCGGTTACGTTGAAAATTTCCAGATACGGTGCAAACTGCCATGCCCGTCGCATCCAATCTTCGGTGTCTTTATTTACCAGCTCCGTCAACATGCCACTTGGTAGTGGTGCTTCAGACAACACAGGTGTCATCAGTACGTCAATAGTAGATGCAGCCCTATGCATGTTTATTTGTAGTTCTCGGCATTTTACTCGCGCTTTAACCATATCGACAGAAGAAATCGATCTAGCTTTAAGCCACGAGGCGTGAACCAATGGGCCTAACTCTCCGTGTTTTGGATCTCGCGATAAGAATTCTACTTGTTGATCGATGGTGGCTGAAAGCTCTGCCATCCAGAACACACTGGCAACATCACATGGGTCTGAATCGCCTGGCCAAACCCAGGACACGACTTCATGACCAAGTGATTCAAGCATACTGGCGGTTTTGGTGAACGCAGTTCTAATCTCATTGTCTGGCTGCATGCCGGTAGGGGATTGGCTGGTTATACCAATGCGTAAACGTTTTGGTGGGCGGTCAAGTGCTTTTAAGTAAGTACCGTAAATTTGGCTATGAGTCGCTTTTTTGAACGCTAGCGACTCAAAGGCCATGGGGCTGGCAAGCTCGGGTCCAGTAGCGGCATCCAGCATAGCGGCAGAATCGCGAACACTTCGCGTAACAACATGATCGGCATTCAAACCGCCCACCAAATGCCCGAGCGCTGAACCGGTCGCAACCAGGCCACTGCTGGGCTTAAATCCAAATACTCCACAGCACGCAGCTGGTGCTCGAATCGACCCACCTGAATCTGTGGCGTGAGCCATGGGTACCATTCCGGTTGCGACCGCTGCTGCGGCACCACCGCTTGAGCCTCCCGGTGTCAGTTTATTATTCCATGGGTTCATTGTTGGGCCATAGAATTCGGGCTCACAGCCGAAGTTGGTTGCGAATTCTGGTGTGTTAGTGCGGCCGGTGATGATTAATCCAGCTGCGCGCCAGCGTTCAACCAGTAACGAATCTTTTGTGCTCACGGGGTTTTCTGCAAAAAAACGACAGGCATGTGTGGTTTTGTATCCCTTAATATTCACATTGATGTCTTTAGCTAAAAATGGCACTCCAGCCAGCGGGCCCGATGAAGTCAGAGTCTCAACATCTAAATTTGCCAAAGCATCGTTGCGCATCACTACAGCATTGACTGCAGGATTTAGCCTATCCACTTCTCGCAGTGAGCACGCCAAAGCTTCTTTCGCATTTATTTGTTTTGTTCTGATTAGCTCTGAGAGTGCGATGGCATCAAGAGAACGATATTCGGTTGGGGTAAGCATTAGAGTTTGTGGAGCATTGATTTAGCTTGCGGCACGTGACCAATCCTGATCAGAGAAAATATCACCCAAACTATTTTTGCTCGCTTCAAACCACTTTTCAACATCGCCAAGTGTGTTCCGACCCTGACGGTAGTTGTTTATAAGTTCTTTCATTCGTTTTGCACCAAATGAAGGGTCGTGACCTGCATGAAATACCTCGACTCCTAATGATTCTATGCGTTTCAGTGTATTCAGATAAATTTGCTTATCTGAATGGTAAAGTGAATCAAGTAGTTGGCCGTCATACAGTGCATCACCTGAAAACAAAACATGATTTGTTTTATCCCATAAGCCAATTGAACCTGGTGAGTGTCCGGGCAGGTGGAGTACTTGATATACCGAATCGCCCAAATCAATCACATCACCTTCGTCCAGATAATTTGTAAGTGGCGCAGCTTTTATTGAATAGGTTTCAGGTGAATAGTTTGGATGCTGCTGTTTGTCTACAATCGCAATTTTTGTCCAGGCACCGTCGTAGACAACTGATTTATTCGTTGGGTTGGCTAGTATCTCGGATTCGGCTTTATGCCCCATGCGAACATCAAATTCGTGAAGGCAACCTGAGTGGTCGAAATGGCAATGCGTCACTATCGCTTTGATAGGGCGATCGGTATCTTGCATAATCCATTGCTTTAACGGGTCAAGTCCCATGCCCGTATCTATGACCAGGTCAAAAACTCGGCCTTTGACATGCCATATGTTACAACGCATAAAATTGGCGACGCCAGTTTCCTGTATCAGTGACACCTTGTCACTGATTTTTAGACGCTTGTATCCCATAGCGTGCAGGCTCAATATGAGTTAACTACCAATACAAGGCAACGCTGATGTAAGTTAACTAAGAGACTGCTGTACCAGCCGATGAAAATGATGAATGGCATGCTCACCTCTACCTGTTTTTTCTTGACCTGTAATAATAGGTCCTTGTGAATAACCTTTTGATTTAAGTCCGCGTTGCACACTTTCACACAAACTATTGTCTTCTGGCATCAACACATCAATTGTGTAGTCCTGGCGCTGTGTGTCGAATTTACCCGTCACACTTAATGATTGACCGTTGAAATCACTTTTCTCTAATCCCAGAGGACGGATGGCAGATATATTAATTTCCTCCGCACCTGGCATTAGATTAAACGTGGTGTTTGGCCATAAGTACCAGAAGGTAGAGTGCATAACAGGTTCACTATCACCCAGCTTGTATGCGGTGTTGTCTTTTCGGATATCACTACCCACTTGCCGTGCCCATAAACCAAAAGTATCGTGTTTATACGTGTCCATGGAAATGAGATTCGCAAAGTCTTTGTGCGCATGATCGCAGTGATAACACTCTACGTAGTTATCGACAACAACTTTCCAGCCAGCATTAACGCGACCATCGCCCAACGCACCATCTGTCGGTAGTTGTAGTTTGTCGTAGTAGGGCACGCGTTCACGAATATCGGCTTCAAGGTCTGCGGCAATCTCTGACAGCGCAGCAGCATCGTCATCGAGATTAACGAATACACAGTCTAGAAATAACTCAAGCTTTACGCGCTTAAGTGAGAAGTCTTCTTTTTTAAAGCCCGGACGTTGCGTTGCTCTGGGTGCGCCATGCAAGGCACCTTCTCGACTAAAAGCCCAGGCATGATAAGGGCAAACGATTAGCGCATTCACGTTACCCCTGCCAGGTGGCAACAGCTCGTGGGCCCTGTGTTGGCACACGTTGTAAAATGCACGCAACTCGGCATCCTGGCCCATCATGACGAATAAATTCTGATCACAAATTTGCACGGTAACGTAGTCGCCAGGTTTTTCAAATGAAGCTTTATGTGCAACTAACTGCCAGGTGCGATAAAAGATGCGTTCTTTTTCAAGCTCATATACGTCCGGGTCGGTATAGAGGTATGAAGGTAAAGTAAATGACTGTTCTGGCGTTTCGGTCAATGGTTTTTCGTATTGGCTCAAGTGCTGCGTATCGTCTAACATGTACATACTCCTAAAAAACACATCAATATATTGGCGGCAGCCATTTTATTGTTACGTCAGTTGCCGACTGAGACGGCCGACTGAGACTGCCTACTAATTTTCTTAGCCTTATCTTTGCCAAAGAGATTCTTTAGCAAAGAAATTTTCCAATAGTATCTGCTAAAAATCTTTGCTAGAAACTGCCTTTCATAGACTTCATCACAATTGATCGATCTATCTCGCCAAGCACTGTGCCTTGTTCGTCAACAACAGCCACTGGTGCATCGGTATCGGCAACGATGTCTATAAGACCATCGATCTTTGCGTTGATCGGCACACTTAGATCTGTAGCGCCCAACGGCTTGGGCGGAATTGGTCGCATCACTTTTCCAGCTGACAGTACTTTGTAACGAGGTACATCCTCGGTAAAATCAGCGACGTATTTATCGGCTGGGTTGGCCACAATTTCTTCAGGCGTGCCCATTTGCGATACAGCCCCATCACGCATAATCATGATGTTATCGCCCATTTTTATGGCCTCAAGAAAATCGTGGGTGATAAACACCATGGTTTTTTTAAGACGAGATTGTAGACTTAATAATTCGTCCTGCATTTCGCGGCGTATCAGTGGGTCGAGTGCTGAGAAGGGTTCGTCGAATAACAAAATCTCGGGTTCAACTGCCATTGCTCGTGCAAGGCCAACGCGTTGCTGCATACCACCAGAGAGTTCGCGCGGGTAGTGATCAGCCCAGCCGTCTAACCCAACCAGTTCAATTGTCTCCATGGCTTTTGCATAGCGCTTCTGGCGACCTTCTCCTCTAACCTCCAGGCCATAGGCAACATTGTCAATGACTTTTCTGTGTGGGAACAAGCCAAAATGTTGAAACACCATAGCCATTTTGTTTCTTCGCAGTGTTTTAAGTTCGCTGTGAGAAACTGACGTAATATCTTGACCATCAACCAGCACCTGACCTTCCGTTGGATCGATTAAGCGGGATAAGCAACGCACCAGCGTTGATTTGCCAGAACCCGATAAGCCCATCACGACAAATGTCTCGCCTTCGTCAACAGAAAACGATACGTCTTTGACACCAACCACGTGGCCTGTTTGCTCTTGCACGTCGTTCCGGGACAGGGAACGGTCCATATCGCGCATGATACGTTCCGGGCTGGGGCCAAACACCTTCCAAATATTGTTGCAAATTATTTTTGGCTCTGTCGCCATACTCACGATGCCTTTGTGCTCATTATTGTGCAAAGGAATAACGTCTATGGAACAACAGCTGCAGCGAAGATGCAACTGAATATTCAATGATTTTGTGCAGTTTTAATTGTAATTCATTTGTCAACAGGCGAATTTCGCGTTTTCGCTGTCATGCCGGTGCCTCACAATGCTACTATTTGGTTTCGATCTCCGACTTGATCACGCGTCGGCGACAGTGAAGAGCATGGCATGACAAACGCAACTCTGACACAATCTCGACGGCAATGGTTATCTATCCGAGGTCACGACTACACCATTTGGGCCGCTATTCTAGGTGGCTTATTTGTCTCTTTATTTGTTTATAGTATTAGCGCTAATGTTTTCTCCTTCCCGCAATTTTTAATAGATGCGTTTACGTTTGAAGAATGGGTTAACACCACCCAAAAATGGTTAGAGGACAATTTTAAATCCTACACGCGCGCAATTGCTCAAGTCGTTAAAACCCCGCTTGAATGGCTTGAAGAAATATTGTGGGAGTTACCCTGGGTTTTTGTATTGCTTATGTTTGTCTTGCCCGCCCTGGCCTACAGTGGCTTACGACTGGCGCTGTTTGTGTGTTGTGGCGTTATGTTTTGGGGCATGGTCGATATGTGGTACGAAGCTATGTCCACGCTTAGCTTGATGGTGGTTTCGGTAAGCTTCTCAGCGGTGCTGGGTATAACGCTCGGTATATTCGCCGCTAGCAGTGATCGCTTTGATGCGTTTTTGCGGCCAATACTTGACACCATGCAAACCATGCCGGCATTTGTATATTTAATTCCTGCGATTTTCTTTTTTGGTATCGGTGCGGCATCGGCTGCCATGGCCGTGGTGATTTACGCGCTGCCTCCAGCTGTCAGGCTGACCAATCTTGGCATACGCCAAGTACCAGACAACATGCTTGAAGTGGGAAACAGTTTTGGATCAAGTTGGTTGCAAATGCTGTTCAAGATAAAGCTACCTCAAGCCAAAGCGTCGATTATGCTTGGCATTAATCAAACTATCATGATGGCCCTGGGGCTTGCCGTGCTCGCTGTGTTTATCGGAGGAGGTGGTCTCGGTGAACAAGTTTGGAAAGCCCTCACACGGTTAAAAGTTGGCTGGGCATTTGAAGGTGGTGTGTGCATTGTGTTTATGGCGATCATGTTTGATCGACTTAGTTATGCCATAACCGGTGTTTCGGACAACCAGACAAAGCCTTCACAACATGGTGTGCGATTTCATTTGCTTCCACAAATATGGAATGAAATTGCGATAGCCCAGGCCATAGAGAAACCGATTGATTGGGTTTGGCGCAACTGCGCCAGTGTTGGCTCGATGATAACCTCAGTCGTGGCAAGGCCTGTTGCGTTGCTATCGCAGAAAACAGCCCAATCTATACAGTCTCGGCCCTTTCTGATATTAGGTATTATTATAATGTCGTTACTGTATTTCTTCGGTGGTGATATTAAATGGATGTCATCCTATCCGAGTAACCTGGAACTTTCGTTTCGTGAACCCATCGACTTTGCCGTTGATTGGCTCACCGTTCATCCTGGTTTTATTGGTGTAACCAAATTAATACGAGCTTTTATATTTTTGTATTTGCTTGACCCTCTGGATTCATTTTTAAGTGGTTTGCCCTGGTGGTACATCATGGCCATGCTGGGTTTGATAGTTTGGATATCAGTAAACGCTCGATTCGCGGTTGTCACCGTTTTATTTCTGGTTTTTCTTGGTGCGGCCGGGCTATGGGAAGTGTCCATGTTTACGCTGGCGGGTACATCGGTGTCAGTTATTATCTGTATGATAATCGGCGTACCAATCGGTATCGCAGCGGCATATTCGCGCACTATCGATTCCATTGTTAAGCCAGTGCTGGACACCATGCAAACCATGCCTGCGTTTGTATATTTAATTCCAGCATTGTTCTTTTTTGGTGGTAACAAAACCACAGCTATTATTGCAACCGTCATATACGCCATACCACCGGTTATTCGATTGACCACCCTGGGGCTGCGACAACTACCAGCTGAAATAGACGAAGTGACCAATTCATTTGGATCATCAACGCTGCAAACGTTGTTAAAAGTAAAGCTTCCTATGGCTTCACCGTCAATTATGCTCGGGATGAATCAAGCAGTGGTATTTGCGTTAACAATGCAAGCAATCACGCCGTTAATTGGTGGTTTAGGCTTGGGTAAGGAAGTGTTCGATGCCATGAATCGGGCAAATATGGGGCAGGGGCTGGCAGCAGGAATAGGCATAGTGTTGCTCACGATACTGCTGGACCGATTAACTCAAGGTTGGAACGAAAATCAGCGACGTGCTTTGGGCCTTTGAACCGGGCCGTCGTCAAATAATTCAGGATAATGAGCTGCGCAAACCTCATTAAGTTGCTAAAAATTCTGGTTATTTTTAAATTCATATCGACACCAAGCGCCTCAAATGTTCTACTAACGGGGTACTCTTTAAACTGTTGGAGGAAATTAATGAAGCAATCGCAAAAAATCTCAGCTATCGCCGGCGCCGGTACACTCGCACTTGGCCTAACGCTGACTGCCCCCGCAACTGCAGGTGGTTTGGTAAAAGCTGCAGTCGCTGACTGGACAGGCGGTGCTGTCATGTGTGAGATCATTCACCAAATAGCCGAGACAGAGCTCGACTATAAAGTTAAGCGTATTGTTATGCCATCAGGTCCAAATGTACAAGCAGGTATTCGAGCAGGCGACATCGATTATGCGTGTGAAAACTGGCCGTCCTACAATCAAAACAACTCTAATTACATAAGCGAATTTGGTGGAGACGGTTCTGTTGCCAAGCTAGCTGATTCGGGTGTGGTTGGTATCTCAGGTTACTACGCTCCTCGCTATCTGGTTGAAGGCGAAGGCGCAAAAGCACCTAACCTTAAAACCTGGGAAAACATGAATGAATACGCCGATCTTTTCAAAACACTCGAATCCGGTGACAAAGGTCGTTTGATAGGTTGTCCTGTTGCCGCATGGGAATGTGATGATACAAAACGCATGGAAGCTTTGGGTCTGAACTATGCGGTTACCGAACTCGGTTCAGAAGCTGCACACTGGGCTGAAATTCAGTCGGCTTATAAACGTCAGGAACCGTTTATCGCCTATGCGTGGGAGCCGCACTGGATTCATGCTGCACTTGACCTGGTCAAAGTTGAATTACCCGCACATGATGATGAGAAGTGGCCGGCCACTGGCTGGGCAGAAGATGTCACTATTAACTATGGTTCTCCCAAGTTAGCAGAAGAGCACCCTGATCTAACTGAACTCATTCAAAACTTCAGATTGACAAACGATATGCAGGCACCAATGATTCTTGCCATCGATGTCGACGGAAAAGACATGGAAGAAGTCGTTGGTGAATGGATGGCGGCAAATGAAGACACTTGGAAGGCATGGCTTCCTAAATAGGTTCATTTTTTGAATATTGATTTTCGTTTAAAGCCGCTTAACAGCGGCTTTTTTCGTAACAGCATTTGTTTAAGACTTGACCAATTATCAGGTAGACGTAGCAACCAACGTGGGGTAGCCTAATGCGGTGCTCGAACAAGACTACTATCTAACCAACTTCAGGTACCTGATTAACTTTGTTGTTGACACCTATCAGGGATTGCTGCGCGACGACGAGCTTCAATGGCATGCTGCCTTTATAAGAGCATCAGAACCCTCGCAGCGTTTGTATGTGCGCTTGTCTGGCCGGCGCGCCAGCGCTTTCAGGCAATCGAAGTTAAGTTATTCAGAAATCACATCAATCAGTGATGCTGCACAGACGTTAAGCGATGTGGGGCTGGCGACTGCAGATGCGCCTGTGACCCTGGAAGAACTGCTGCGCGCCTATACCAAGCCTGAACTAATCAAATTACTTCAGTTGGAAGAACAAAAACAACTATCTCGGTCTAATCTGGTCGCCTATGTTGTCGATAGAAACTTAAGCGCAGACATAACAGCATTGCAAGAGGCCGATAATTGGGTGTCAATTAATGGGCTTAGCGCTTACACGGTTTTTAAATTGTGCTTTTTTGGTAACTGCTATCAAGACATGTCCGAGTTTGTGTTACGAGACTTAGGTGTTTTTCAGTACGAGCAATATCAAATCGACAAATACTCGCGAGTGTTTCAAAGTCGAAAGCAAATTGAGGCGCATCTGCAGTACTTTGAGTGTGCGTCGATTCTAGATCAAATTGATCAAAGCGATGCCGAAGCATTGCTGAGGCTTGATCAAGCTTTACCAGAAACCAGCTTTAACGATCCACATCTAAAGCGTCGAGTTGAACGACTGCGTAATGCAATAGCGAGGCAGTTGGAACGATTGAATCGGCCAGAACAAGCTTTGGTCTTATATTCTTTCTCAAGCAGGCCTCCGTCGCGTGAGCGCCAAGTGCGTCTGTTAATGAAATTTTCGCGCTTCGACGATGCCATGCAGCTTTGCGGTGTCATCAAGGCCACACCCATAGCCGATGAAGAACTGCAATTTGTTGATACTATATTGCCAAAATTGCACAAAGCCTTGTCACTGCCTCAGTCCAGGCGACGCACATTTAAACCAGCAACGTCAAAATTAACATTATCCAGGGCTAAAAAACGTGTCGAGTTTGTCGCGCGAGATTTCTATTCGCAATTTGGCGACTGTTTTTACACAGAGAACACACTCATTAACGGCGTGCTGGGTTTGTTTATATGGGATATTGTTTTTGCGCCAGTTGAGGGCGTATTTTATAATCCGTTTCAATCGGCCCCAGCTGACTTTTATCAGCCAGAGTTTGTTCAAACGAGGCAAGCTTTGATTGATCTGCGACTACAAGAGCTAGAAGACCCTATCGTGTTCTCAGCGCGAGTGTGGGACCGGTACGAGTTAAGCTTTGGTACTGTGAATCCATTGGTGAGCTGGCAATACCTTAGCAAAGACTTACTCTCGCTTGCACTCGTTCGTATTCCCACACTCGATTGGCTTGCTTTGTTTAACCGCATGCTTAATGATCTACGAAATCACACAACAGGCTTTCCAGATCTTATTCTATTTCCAACAGCGGGTAGTTACGAGCTACTGGAAATAAAAGGCCCCGGCGATGCTGTACAAAAAAACCAGCGTCGCTGGATGGCGTATTTTGCTCAGCATCGCATCCCATACAGGGTGGTGCACATACGATGGGCAAACCTGAAACAACCAGCGTGACCAACACAAAGTTAAAAGTGTCTGTTACCGCGTTGGCTGATTTTTCGTGCCGTATTGGCGATCTTGAGCTCAATGGCACCATCGGACCTACCGCAAAACAGGGTATGCGTGCGCACAAACAAGTTCAGTCTGAACGATCAGTTGATTCAGAGGCCCGCATGTTGACTGCTATCGACATAGAGGGTGTGTTGGTCACGCTTGGCGGCCGAGTCGATCTCTTAGACACAACGGCGCATCGATTAAGCGAGATTAAAACCACACTGGTGCCTGCTGATCGCCTGAGTCCATCAAAACTGGCGTTGCAGTGGGCACAAATAAAACTATACGGTTTTTGTTACTGCCAACTGTTGAAAGACCAAGGTGCCAGCGTTCCTGATAAAGGTCTGGAGCTTGAACTTATCCACGTCAATATTCGAGCCGAAAACCAATCCTCGCATGTACAAGTGTTGAGCGAGCAGACGCTAAACCTGTTTGCGATCTCAGCATTAGAAAAATACGTGGCCTGGAATAAACTAGTTTGGGGGATGCAAGAACAAACAAGAGATAGCGCTGGCAAACTGGAGTTTCCTTATAAAAATTTCCGTGTGGGGCAGCGTGATATGGCTGCCGCGGTATTTCGCTCTGCGCGTGACGGTGAGAGTTTGCTGTGCGAGGCCCCAACCGGGACAGGTAAAACGCTCAGTAGTTTGTTTCCTGTGGTTAAAGCGCTCGGTGAAGGTTATGTTAAACATGCCGTGTATTTAACGGCGAAAACGTCAGGCCGCCAAAGCGTCATGCAATCTTTTCGTATGTTAGAAAATGCCGGCTTAAAAATGAGCTCAGTGATTATTCGCTCAAAATCTCCCACTTGTTTTTGTAGTAACGGCCGATGCGAACGTGACGATAAAAACGTTTGCCCTATGACGGTTGGTTTTTTTGATCGCCTTCCTGACGCAAGGGAGGAAGCGATTTCGAAAGGCGTGCTCGATGGTGATCAGCTGGATGAGATCGCCTGGGCGCACCAAATTTGTCCGTTTGAGCTGGCTTTGCAACTGCTTCCATGGGTCTCGATTGCGGTAGCAGACTTTAATTATGTGTTCGACCCATTGGTTCGTATTGCCCGATTTAGCGAATCAAGACGAGACACGGCGTTACTTATTGATGAGGCGCATAATCTTGTTGATCGCGCCAGAGGCATGCACTCGGGGTATCTGAATCGCACTGATTTAATTGCAGCGCAAAAATTGCTAGGTGCTAATCATGCCCTGTTGTCATCACGAATAAAGTCGCTAAGTAAAGGGCTGTCGCAGTTCGCGTCAAAGCAAGAGCATCACACATCGGTAGGTGATGAGGTGCCACAAAAACTGGTGAAGCAATCGTCTGCCGTTGTTGAGTCCTATATGGAAGCATTGGACCGCGGACCTGCATTACCTGAATCACTGTTTGATGTGTTTAAAATGGCTTGTCGATTTATTGCTATCAGCGAACTGTATGGAGATCAGCATAAAGTGGTTGTCAATGTAGAAAAGACTGCCAGAACCAATAATGTCAGCGTCAATTTGAAATGCCTGGATGCAGCGCATTACCTCACACCTCAGTACAATCTGTTTCGAAGCACGGTGGTTTTCTCAGCAACATTGCGACCCGCTCCTTACTACCGGGATGCTTTGGGATTGGTAGAGCGAACACAACAGCTGGTGCTTGGTTCACCGTTTACCAGTGATCAAGCTAAACATTGCGTAGTGGGGTATATCAATACACGCTACCAGTATCGATCAGGCTCTATTCCACAATTGCTTGAGTTGCTGAATGTCATGGTTAGTGCCAAATCTGGTAACTACATGGTGTTCTTTCCATCGTATGCTTATCTTGAGCTGGTTCACAATGCCTTTATCCGGCAATACCCAAAGACCGAAACGTGGGTACAACCTCGCCACACCGATGTTGAGGACAGGGAAGCCTTGCTTGCACGCCTGGAATTGCGCGGCACGCGTTTGGGATTTGCCATTATGGGCGGTGTGTTTGGGGAGGGCATAGATTACGTGGGAGATAAATTAATCGGAGTCGTTCTGGTTGGTGTGGGATTACCTGGTATTGGTGTGGAGCAAGACCTGATCGCCTCGTGTTATCGCGAGCAAGGTCTGGATGGATTTGATTACGCTTATCGCTACCCTGGTTTTACAAAAGTACTGCAATCTGCGGGGCGGGTTATTCGATCTGAGAGTGATCGCGGCGTTATTTTTTTAGTGGATGATCGCTTCGGTCAACCTTTTTATCGTAATTTGTATCCACCCCATTGGCAGGTTGAATCGAGTCAATCCCTGGCAGGTATTGAGGATTCTTTAAATGTGTTTTGGAGCAGTCAAGAGCGGCTTGCACTCTCTTAGTGCATCAGGAACAAGCTGCACTTTCCAAGTGTAATGCGCTTTAAAATTTTGCCAAAGACAAAAAAAAGGCCCGGACTCCAAAAGGAACCCAGGCCGTCAACACTCGCCGGAAAGCAATTAAGCTTTACGACGGCGTGTAGTTGACGATGCACGACGGGCAGGGGCCTTACGTGTAGTAGATTTGCGAGCCGGCTTTTTAGCAGCTGGTTTACGCTTAGCAGCAGTGCGCTTCTTAGCAGGTTTACGCTTTGCAGTTGCCTTCTTAGCAGGTTTATGCTTTGCAGTTGCCTTCTTAGCAGGTTTACGCTTTGCAGTTGCTTTCTTAGCAGGCTTACGCTTTGCTGCGGCCTTCTTAGCAGGCTTACGCTTAGCAATTGCCTTCTTAGCAGGCTTACGCTTAGCAGTTGCCTTCTTAGCAGGCTTACGCTTAGCAGTTGCCTTCTTGGCAGGCTTACGCTTTGCTGCGGCCTTCTTAGCAGGCTTGCGCTTAGCAGTTGCCTTCTTAGCAGGCTTACGCTTAGCAGCGGCCTTCTTGGCAGGCTTGCGCTTCGCTGCGGCCTTCTTGGCAGGCTTACGCTTAGAAACCACTTTTTTCTTGACTGGCTTTTTCTTGGCCGCTTTTTTTGCCGCTGGTTTACGCTTTGCGCTGGCCTTTCCAGCTGCTGACTTTTTTCCAACAGTTTTTTTAGCAGTGACTTTGCGAGTCACTTTCTTCTTAACACTCTTTGTTTTCATGTAGTGTCCCTCTTTATTAAATAGTTAAAGTGCGATGTTGCTCAGCAAATAGCGTACACATCTGCAAAAACTAGAGAGAAAAGTTAGACATTGCGCACTCTTTTATCATTCAAGTGGCATAAAACATCAATAAAAGTTGTTGTTAGTGCTTACGATTTGCTTTTAATAAAAGACTTTTCATTTTTCATGTTCCTCTGTGACGTTTTGAATTTATGGTTTGGAGTGTAAATAGAAGGTGCTGATAAAGTGTTTGCGGCTCTTTGTAGACTGATGCATTGAAGACTTGTTAGCAATGATGAGTCGAAGCACTGAGAAAGGAAAATTTTATGAACTATTCCGGAGAATGCGTGACTAAAGCGGTATCGCATTTGCCGTTATCAAAACCCATGGTTTTCAATAGTTTGATGGGAGTAATAATTAGGGTTGTCAAGTGAATTAGGTGACTAAATACGACTTAAAATGCCTTTTGAACGTTGCAATTTGTGGAATTAATGATAACGTTGCACTTCAGTAATTAGCGTAGTCCAAGGTGCAGGAGGTACTTGGGCCGATAAATCAGTTTTACATATAAAAGAGGGCCTCTCAGTTGCTTATTCTGAGCAGAAGGACAGATGAATCGATAGTTATTGGTGACGAAGTCACGATTACTGTTTTGAGTGTTAAGGGAAAACAGGTCAGAATTGGCATAACAGCGCCGCCTGATGTCAGCGTACATCGAGAAGAGATTTATCAGCGCATCCAGTCTGGAGAGCCGCTTGAGGAATCCGGCGGAAAGCCGACCAAGACACCAGAAGATGACGACTAACCGACTCGGCAGAAATCATCAGAAAAAACCCGGTTCTAGCGGGTTTTTTGCTTCCGCAGCTGTAAAAATTTTGTGGGTTGCCGTTTACAACTGATGTAAGTCCATACCCAATTCTTTTACCTCACTCAGTTCAGCTGTTACCGAATTTGTAACAGCGGCAATACTCGCCTTTTCTGTTTGAAAGTAGGTCTCTCCAACTCGTTTCAAATCTGCCAGATTGACTTCCAGTATTTTCTGTCTGGCCTCTTGCCTGACTTCGGGTGTTCTATTAAACAACTCGCCTTGATAGGCATTGCGGGCCTCGCCCACTGGCGATGCGGGTTTGTCGATGCTCGCAACCACATTAAGAATGGCTTCTTCCAAAGACTGCTCATCGTGCTTCTCGTTGAGCAACCATTGAATTGAGTTATCGAAATCCTGCATTGTGCCAACCAGTCTGGGGTCGCGGTACGAATAAAAGTTGAAGCAAGCAGCATCGAGGTTGTAGGACGCTCCACCTCCATATGCTCCACCGGTTTCGCGAATAGAGCGATGCAGATAGCCATTGCGCAAAAATGCACCAAGCACCCGAAGCGCTGCTGCATCCTCATGACCAGATGGTACGGCTGGGTAGGATTTGGCGCAGAAGTTAACCTCAGTGCTGGTAGTCCAGAGTTGTTTTACTTGCTCTCTTATGGCGGCGGGTTTATCCAACTCTATGCTGGCGTTGGTTTTTTGAGCAAACAAGCCCTCAAAGCTCTTACTAACCGAGTCGAGGCTGTCTTGCTCGCTCACTAACATAAACCGGCGCGGTGCACTTTTAAGTGTGTCTGCAATTTGAGCCAGCTGTTCGCAAATTGCCTCAAGTGATTTAGGTTCTGCAGCCATATCATCGTATTTTTTAATATTCTGAATACCCACCAGGCCACTCATTTCGTGAGAGAGGCGGGCCAGGGGGCCCATGCCGCAAGATGCAGCTGCCATGGCCAGTGAATGTCCGCGGCCAGTGACGCTCTGTTCGGCAGCGGCACGACTCTGTGCTGAGAGCTCCTGAATTCGAGCATGCTCATCAAAGCGCACCCTGTTTAATGTATCGTCCAGTAGCTCACTGAGCGCGCTTGCATTACGCAATAAGGATTTACCGCGCAAAATCAGATAACTGGTCACATCCTGTTCATCGTTTCGGGCGCTGCGTCGGCTTGTGTAGCACGAAATACCACCAGTTACCGCGGCTTGCAAAGCTTGTGTTTCAATATAGTCTCGTCCACCCGAGCCCACCTCAGTGGCCATTCGGGTGAACATAGGCAGTAGTGCCTGCAGATCGTCGTCCAGTTTTGGCAGATCGAGCACGATGTGCGGATACACAATGCCGTTTGTGCCCTGGGCGTAGTGCATTGCTGGCGCTCCAGATATAGTAGTGCTGGAGCCGCTAGCGATGTGAACGGTATCTGGCACATCGGCCAAGGTAACCTTGGGCAAAATATCCGGGTCGTCAACCAGGTTCTGTCGTTCCGCCAGTGCTTTGGTTTTTTCAATTATCAATTTTGCGTCGGCATCGTTCAGGGCGCTTTTTATTTCAGTCAGTCGTTGCTTTTCAGCGATTATTCGACGCTCACTGATGTTGCTGTCAGGACGCAGTGTTAGTCGTACTTGATGCGCATTGTCTAATAACAGACGCTGTACTAAACCTGGAATAAAAGCGGGATCTTGAGCAGCAGCATGCAACCGCTCAAGAGCAGGATCCAAATCCAATGCCGCAATCGCATCACCTCTTTGCATAGCAGGTGACAGACCGCTTAGTAACAGTGTCAGCCCAAATGGCATGCCGTCACCACGAATTTCACGCTGACCCAATTCGAGCTGATGTAAAACCGCATCCACCTGATCTTGAGGAACGCCGTTTTTCGCAACGTCGCGTAACACATTCATGATCAAGTCTTCTATTTCACCCGCTTTATCGGTGTCGGTGCCATCGATGCCACAAACGAAAACCATTTCCAGAGATGTGTCATCAACACCGCACAGACTGGATGGTGCGTTACCTAATTCGGTTTGCTCTAATGCTTGCATTAAAGGGGATGCGCTGTTGTCCAGCAATACGCTTGACAAAAGATGTGTTTGTAGCCGCTCGTCCAGGTCAATGCTTTTACCCAACAACCAGCTTAGAACAACGTGTGACTTGTTGTCTTGATCGGCATCTTCACTTGCGTATGCTTCCTCTACGCGAATAGGAGAGTGAATACGGTGCGCATTGTCGACTTTAATTACCCGGTCGAGTTTTTCAAAACGACTCAACACCTGATCTTCAAATCGCGCTTGAAGTTGTTCTGCCGGAATATCGCCAAAGGTCATGAACACCGCATTACTTGGGTGATAGTGCGTTTTGTAAAAGCTCAGCAGTTCGTCATATGTTAAGTCGGGTATAGCTTCCGGGTCACCACCACTATTGTGATGGTAGGTATTGTTTGGAAACAGGTGCTTGCTGATTTCCTGCCATAGCACACTGGACGTTGAGCTCATAGCTCCTTTCATTTCATTAAAAACAACGCCCTTAAAAACCAGGTCGCTGTCCGGGTCTTCAGGCGATTCAAATTCAATGCGGTGACCTTCCTGCATGAAATCCAGTTCCTCCAGCCGAGAGAAGAACACCGCATCCAGATACACATCGAGCAAGTTAAAGTAATCCTTACGGTTCTGGCTGGCGAACGGGTAGGCCGTCCAGTCACTCGAGGTGAAGGCGTTCATAAAGGTATTCAGGGAGCGCCGGATCATCATGAAGAACGGGTCTCTTACCGGGTACTTCTCACTGCCGCAAAGCACCGTATGCTCCAAAATGTGAGCTACGCCCGTTGAGTCCGTCGGGATGGTTCTCAGACCCACCAGGAACACATTTTCCGGATTATCGGTGGCCAGATGGATATGCGGTGCCCCGGTTTTTATGTGACGGAATTCATGCACATCGATGTCCAATGACTCGATTTTCGAGGTTCTAAGCTGCTCGAATGCAGGGTGAGGCGACATGATGTTCATATTCTGGATTGGCTCCGCACTGGGACTGGTTTGTCTAGAAGGGTTAGAGTATAAGCCGCGTGGAGAAGTTCGTGGCCGGTTTTGCCAAGTTTGCCCTTTAAGCATGTCATTGACGGGCCGCTAGTAACGTGTGGAGAAGGGTGTCTCCTACGAAATTTAGAGCAATTTACTCCAAAGTTGTAGAGGCAAAGTGAAAACGCTAGTAATTCTAATACTGATGGTTGGCATGGGCGCTGGTGCCTGGCATTCCTACCAGAAGCGGAACAAACTGATTCAGGCGGCGTTGTTTTCTGAAGGCTTTGCGCTAAGCAAATCAGTGAAAGACCGAGTTGCCGACTATTACATTCAGAACAGCATCATGCCCCATGACAATGCCAGTGCTGAATTACCACCGGCCAAGAGTATCTACGGTACCAGCGTCAGGCGAGTATCAGTTAACCGCAGCGGTGTGGTTATGGTCGACTTTCAGGATGAAATTGGTCAGCAAAGTATGATTTTTACGCCACGGGTCAGTCCTGCCTCTGGTCTGCTTGACTGGCGTTGTGCCAGTGACTCAATCGATCGAAGTGTACTTGAGTTGCTCAGGCCAAGCTGCAATGCAATTTCCAGCACGAATGAGGGTCAGTTGATTAATGCAATCGCCAATTCCCACCTGGACATAACCCAAAATCTACTAGCAGCCGGCGCTAATCCGAATGCGGTTGTCAATGGCAACACGCCGCTGATGCTGGCAGCAAAAATCGGTAATGTTGAGGTTGTTAAACTGTTGCTTGCACAAGGTGCCAGCGTTGACAACAATGCCTTGAACTCAGAACGTCGTACACCATTGATGGTGGCGATCAACAGTGACAGCGCCGATGTTGTGAGTTTGTTGCTTGCCGAGGGTGCGTCGGTAACACGACGGGACTATAAAGGTCTTACGGCGCAAGACCATGCCATCAATACCGATAGACGGCTTGGTGGTGAACGTTACGAGCTTATGGTCCTGGCTCGCCTTAACCCACATTTTGCCGGAAAGCCAAAGTACGTTAAAAACCATGGAAGAACATCAGGACAACAATCATCTCATCTCGAAAGCTTGTACCCGCAACTGGTTACTGCTGCAAAAGATTGTCATGTGCAACGTCTGGCCACGCTGTTTAAAGAAGAAAATGATTTGGCATCGCCCGAAATGGTGGATGGCGAATTATTGTCCACACACATAACCAAACCGGCTTGCTCAGCAAAGTTGACAGGCTTTATTAAAACTAAAAAATCGTACCAGGCTGCTTTGCATGCTCGTTTTTCTCTGGCCTCTAATGCCTGCGACTTAAAAGCCGTTGATAGTTTGCTGCAAGACAATCCAGGCCTGGACATAATGGATAGAAGCAGACGGCAGTCGCATTTGGACAGGGCAATAAACGCTGGGTGTTCAAATATAGTGGCGTTCTATGTGCGTGACAAAAACTTTGATGTGCTTGTTGATGGAAGTCATCTGCTGAATGCCATTCGAAAAGCACCGCAGTCAAAGCAAGTTGAATTGGTTGGTACCTTGTTGGCCGCTGGCGCTGAAGTTAATTATCGGGATGAAACGGGCGAAACCCCGCTTGGTGCTGCTATATCGCTTGAACAGCCAGTTGTTGCCAAGTACCTGGTCGATGGAGGAGCTGATGTCAATGCCACCACTGTTAACGATTCCTATCCATTAATAGAGGCGTCCAAGAAAGGTTTTAATCATCTGGTTTCTACGCTAATCAGACAAGGGGCCGATATTAATCAGCAGGATTCGATGGGGCGAACAGCTTTGGTCGCAGCGGTTGCAACTGGCAGACAACGCCTGGTTGACACACTTCTGCGAGCGGGTGCCAATGCCATGCAAAAAGACAAGGATGGAATTAGCGCGGTTATGCTGGCTGAGAGTCGAAACTTTCGGCAAATATACGCACAACTAACCGCAAGCGCTTCTATTGACTACTAGAGAGCGTTGCTTCTCTTGAAACTACTACTCTTCTAACACAACCGTGCCCATGATTGATGGGTTAGTGTAAGACTCATCGGGGTTGTCAGTTTCTGTAAAAGGCAGATGGAACCAACCCCATTTGCTGTCCCGCAGACCACCATCATCGTCGTCGTTCAGTTGCAGCTCGAGCCCAAAAGGTAAACCCAGGGTGATATTGGCGTCATCCAGCGGAATAGCCACTTCATATACGTCCACTTCGAATCGAGCGTCAATCGCCCCATCTGGCCCATTACCAAGACCAGTTGAAAATTCGAAATCCAATTCTTCCTGGCTGGACATGGGGCCAAACTCCCAACGGCCGGTTATTTCGTTATTTGAGGCATTGGTGTTCGATGGCTGAAGTGGCAATATGATGTGAAAGTCGTCCGCGTCTCCATATGCTGTTAATTTGCTGTTATCCCCATCAATAAATATTTCAATTGAATCGTCATCCCATGGTTGTATTGAATCGCTTTCGCGTCTGTTCAGATCGTCTGACAAAACCAGAATATAAAGAGTTTCACCGTCGTGCATGGCAGCCCATCTGCGTAACTCAGCGCCATCATCGCTGTCAGCCCCATCATCAATCATCAGGTTTTTTATCCACAGAGTGCTACCGGAATTATCAACTTCCACAGCACCACTCCATTCACCGGCCAGTTTGCCAGCTGAATCGACGACAACATCTTCGCCATCGATAGCCGGTCCCGCACCTGCCGTAATTCGAGGTACTAAAACAGTTGCGCTGGCCGGAACTGTGCCACCGCCTGTATCGCCGCCAGTATCTCCGCCAGTTCCTCCGTCTGTGTCTCCGCCAGTTACTCCGTCTGTTTCTCCGTCTGTATCTCCGGCAGTTTCTCCGTCTGTGTCTCCGTCTGTGTCTCCGGCAGTTTCTCCGTCTGTATCTCCGGCGGAGTCACCTTCCGTTGAACCGGCTGTAATGTCTCCGGTTGTCCCACCGGTTTCACCGCCAGAGGTGATTGCACCATCAGTTGTACCTGTATCGCCGCCTGTATCTCCAGTGGAGTTACCTTGCGTATCACTGCCAGCACCGTTGGTTGGATCAAACGGGTCGGTGCCGTCTTCGCGTTCTTCGATATTAGTGGAAGAGTCTCCGTCGAAGTCTGCAGAATAGTCGTAGAGTTCGGCCGAAACAACAACGTCTTTGCCATCCTCACCAACATCAACGGTGGATTCCCACCGTGCCAATGGCAGATCGCCCTGAGGCAGTGTTTCTATCCAGTTAACCAATAATTGATACGACTGATTCGGCTGTACTCTTATACTGCCGCTCCAGGTATTTTCTTCGCCCGGTTGCATAGTGATGAGTGTGCCGTCACCGAGTTGAACCAAGGGACGCACCAGAGCCAGATCAATTGCTCGTACCTGAACGATGCGATCAGGTGGAGAAAACTTTACGCTCGATGGCGTTGAAGTTTCTGATTGACATGCGCTAAGCAAAACCGTGCTGGCCACAATTAGCGCGCATTTTTTAAGATTGATCTGGTACTGCATTATCGCAATCCTGTTAGTGTCACTGTTAACGGTACGGTACCGTCGTCATCATTGCTACTACTACTACTACCACCACTGACTGCTGAAGCGACAGCGCCGGCGGCTAACACACCAAGGGCAACATGCCACCAGCGAATTTTACCGGTCGACGTAGTGGTAGCTGCAGTAGTCGACGTTGGTGCAGCTACAGTGGAGGCGATAACTTCTTCATTTGCAACGATGACGCGAGTGTATGGGTCGAAAGCGTAGCCTTCGACTGTTCTGTTACCACCTTCGTCGCGCGCTTGTACGTAATATTCTATGGAGCGTAAATCGCTGGGATCGGTCTCGATAGACGCAGTAAAAAATCCGCTATCACCAATCTGCTCCATTATAAGTTTAGCGAACGGTTGTTGACCTGTTCGGCGATGATACAAAATCACGTCCTGTAAGAGACGATCATCAGCCACCTGTGCTGTAAACACTTGCGCAAGGTCAGCCTGAGACTCGGCCAAGGCTTCAAGCTCAATAACGGGCGACCGTGTATCAGGCGTGCTTTGAGCCAAAAGAGGTGTTGTTGGCGAAATGGCGAGTGCGAGCACGAGCCAAATAGCAATGACCTTGTTCACTATACGGTTCATGGCACTGAACTTCTCTGACGATAAATAGACAGTATAAAGTAGCTTGCGCTCATTGCCGTGACCCGTACAGCGTATCGCGAGCACTATTTAGTTATGTTCATCGAAAAAAAGCCCATTATTTTGATACAGCGCGCAATTGTGTCAACAGTGTTACTTCTGCTGCTCTGGTTCACAGCGGTTCACACAGAACAGCGTCTGGCTGTGGTGAATGCGCGGTTGATTACCATGAACGCAGACAACCCGGTTGCTGAGGCCATGCTGGTTATTAATGGCACGATCGGCTTGATTGGCACAACTGACAAAATAACGGCGGCTTTGACGCCCGGTACTCAGGTCCTGGACCTTGACGGAAAGACTGTGCTGCCAGGTTTTGTTGATGCCCACAGTCATTTTCCATCGTCTGGTTTACGGACCATTAGCATTGATTTATCTCCAACGCCTATTGGTGATGTCGATACGGTAGAAACCTTGTTAGCAGCAGTGTCAGAAGCACTAAAAGATTCTAATAAAGATGATTGGTTATTAGGGCTTAATTATGACAACACCGCCTTGGCTGGTGGTACACATCCAACTCGTGCTCAACTCGATGTTATTGCGCCTGATCATCCTGTTTTTCTGTGGCATAACTCGGGACATATGGGTGTGGCAAATTCAATCGGCCTGGCCAAACTTGGTATAGACGACTCGTTGGCAGCACCGTTTGGTGGCGCGTTTGGTCGTGATGCTATTACCGGTAAACTCAACGGCTTACTACAAGAAAAAGCGGCACCGCCTTTGGCCGATATCGTCAGTCAATATTCTTTGGCAAAACAATTTAGTGTTGTAACTTCGGCAAGAGACGAATATTTATCTGCAGGTGTGACCACTGTACAAAATGGCTATGCAGGAAAGAATGTCATGCTGCCTTTAAGATGGTTACAACGATTTGGGGTGATACCTCAACGTATCATCGTATGGCCTGCGCATGAAAAAAAAGCAGTGCCGGCCACTTCCTCTTTAACCAGAAATGGTAACGCTGACTTTAAATTTGCTGTTGGTGCTGTGAAAATTCTGGTGGATGGTAGCCCACAAGGCATGACCGCTTTTTTGAGTGCGCCTTATTTTGATACTCGAGAGTATGCTAAAAATTATCGCGGTTTCGCACTGTTAAATCAGCAGGCACTGACCGAGCTTGCTACCCGTTATCATGTGGCTGGGCATCAGTTGGCTTTACATGGAAATGGTGATGCAGCGATTGATTTAATTATCGAAGCGGTAGCGAACGCTCAGCAAACACACCCACGGCCTGATGCCCGACACATCGTTGTTCATGCTCAAGTGCTACGCAAGGACCAGGTGCTGCGATTTGCCGAGTTAAGTATCACGCCCAGCTTTTTTACAACCCACACTTACTACTGGGGTGATTGGCACAGAGAGCACACCCTGGGGCCTGTGCGCGCAGCCAACATCAGTCCTGCGCAATGGGCAAAGCAGGCTGGTCTGCGTTTTAGTCTGCACTCGGACGCTCCGGTGACACCCATTAATCCGTTTCAATTGCTGTGGAGTGCTGTTAACCGCAGAACAAGCAGCGATTTTTTGCTGGGGCCAGAGCAACGTATCGATATGCACTCGGCATTACGTGCGCTCACCATTGATGCGGCTTGGCAGAATCACCTGGAGGGTTCAATTGGGTCGTTGGAGAGCGGCAAGCTGGCTGACTTTATCGTCTTGTCCGAAAATCCGTATACAGTTGAGGATATTCGCTCTGTAGAGGTGCTATCCACCTATATAAATGGTGTAAATCGCTTTGAGCGCCAGCCGGTGTCGCAAAGGTGATAATGATGTTGCTCAAATGCTGTGTTATAGCCAGCTGAAAGTGGTATGTTTTCGCATCTGAACAATCACAATGAATCCGTGTCATGCCTTTAGAAATGAATCGCAATGTATTTATTACTTGTGCTGTTACCGGCTCCGGCAGCACTCAGGATAAATCTCCTGAAGTGCCTCGCAGCCCGGAAAAAATTGCTAACAGTGCTATTGATGCTGCAAAAGCCGGGGCTGCGGTTGTGCATTGTCATGTCCGTGATCCGGGCACAGGTGCGCCGTCTCGACACCTTGATTTTTATCGTGAAGTGACTGATCGCATTCGCTCGTCTGATGTTGATTGTGTGCTTAATCTAACTGCCGGTATGGGTGGCGATTTAGTGCTGGGAAATGTTGAGCAACCTTTGCCGGTCGATGAAGCATCAACCGATATGGTCGGCGCAACAGAGCGCCTTGCACACGTTGCGCAATGCCTGCCCGAAATTTGTACGCTTGATTGTGGCACCATGAATTTCGCTGAAGCTGATTATGTCATGGTAAACACTCCCGGCATGCTGCGGGAAATGGCAAAGCAAATTCAAGCCATGGGCGTGCGAGCTGAAATCGAAGCGTTTGATACCGGGCATTTATGGTTTGCAAAAAAATTGGTAGAAGAGGGCCTGATTGATGACCCGGTCTTGGTGCAATTGTGTATGGGTATTCCGTGGGGTGCACCCGATGACATGAATACGTTAATGGCGATGGTAAACAACGTTCCGAAGGGCTGGACGTATTCGGCCTTCTCCATCGGTAGAAACGAAATGCCTTATGCGGCTGCGGCGGTTTTAGCTGGTGGAAATGTACGTGTAGGCCTTGAAGATAATTTGTTCCTGGAAAAAGGTGTGCTGGCATCCAACGCACAACTGGTTGAACGTGCAGCCACGATAGTGACTAATATGGGCGCTAAAATTATTGGACCTGAAGAAGTACGTAAACAATTAAAGCTCACCAAGCGAGCACCTGTATGAGTGCTGATAAAAGTTCCGATATGAGCACCGATAAAAAACCAGTGCCAGGAGAGCCCGGAGTGCCCAAAATTGCCGCAATTATAGGTGGTGGTGTTATCGGTGGCGGCTGGGTTTCGCGGTTTTTATTGCATGGCTGGCGTGTGCAGGTGTTTGATAGCGACCCTGCTGCCAAGTCTAAAATTGATGCCGTGTTAGCTAATGCGCGAGCATCGTTACCTAAGTTATGCTCAGGTTCAATGCCAGCAGAAGGTGAGTTGGTTTTTACCGACAGCATAAGCGATGCGGTAAACGGGGCGCAATGGATTCAGGAAAGTGTTCCCGAGCGCCTGGATATCAAACACGCCGTTTTAAAAGACATTGAAGCTGCCGCGTCAGTTGACGCGATCATTGCCAGTTCCACCAGTGGTTTTATGCCCTCTGAATTAAAAACCGGTCTGCAGCATCCGGAGCGACTTTTTGTTGCGCATCCGTTTAACCCTGTATATTTATTGCCATTGGTTGAGCTGGTACCCGGTGAGGAATACGCTAATGAAAAACTAACACGAGCTCAAACCATACTCGAAGCCATTGGTATGAAGCCTTTGCATGTGCGTGCCGAAATGCCAGCACATATAGCTGATCGATTTTTGGAAGCGGTATGGCGTGAAGCTTTATGGATGATAAAAGATGGGAGTGCCACAACCCAGGAAATCGATGACGCCATTCGTTATGGATTCGGTATGCGATGGGCGCAGATGGGCTTGTTTGAAACCTATCGTATAGCGGGAGGTGAGGCGGGGATGAAACACTTTATAGAGCAATTCGGCCCCTGCCTTGAGTGGCCGTGGACCAAGTTGATGGATGTGCCAGAGCTAACCGATGAGCTGGTCGAGAAAATCGCTAGTCAGTCAGATGAACAGTCCGGTGCGCATAGTATTCGTGAGCTGGAAAGAATTCGTGATAACAATTTGGTAGACATGATGGTGGCACAGAAGAGACGCAACTGGGGTGCTGGTGAATTGTTGAACCGGCACGATGAACGTCTGGCAGCTTTGGTTAATAAGTAAACTACACTGGTTTAACAACACTCATATAAAAAGCTAAGCCAAAAAGCACAGCGCAAAAAAAAGGCAGGTAAAGCACCGCAATGGATTTTTCTCTCAGCGAAGAACAACAAATGATCGTCGATACGGTGCGTACGTTTGTGGAACAGGAAATCTACCCACACGAATCCGAGGTTGAGCGAACCGGAGACGTGCCCAAAGCTGTTTCTACTGCCATACAGGAAAAATGTATTGACAGTGGCTTTTATGCTGCAAATTTACCTGAATCGGTTGGGGGTGGTGGATTAAACCAACTCGATTTCACTTTACTTGAACGAGAGCTTGGCCGTGGGTCTATGGCGTTAACGCATTTCTTTGGCAGACCGTCAGGAATTTTGCTTGCCTGCAACGATGAGCAAAAAGAGCGGTATTTGTTGCCTGCAGTAAAAGGTGAGCGTCACGATGCATTGGCCATGACCGAACCCAACGCTGGTTCTGATGTACGTGGTATGCAATGCCAGGCCCGGCCAGATGGTGATGACTGGATAGTCAACGGCACTAAACATTTTATCTCGCACGCCAATGTGGCTGACTTTGTTATCGTTTTTATTGCTACAGGTTCGCAACAAACCAGCCGTGGAGACAAGAAGTTAATCAGTTGTTTTCTGGTTGATCGGGGTACGCCTGGGTTTGAGATTTTACCCGGCTACGATTCTGTGTCTCACCGAGGTTATAAAAATTGCATTCTCTCGTTTAAAGATTGTCGCTTACCCAAAGAGCAAATGATGGGTGAGGTACACAAAGGTTTCGACATCGCTAACGAATGGTTATATGGCACTCGACTCACAGTTGCTGCAAATTGTGTTGGACGTGCTCGTCGTGTGTTTGAAATGACGTTACCGTACGCGGCAGAACGTGAGCAATTCGGGCAACCTATTGGGAAATTTCAGGGCGTCTCTTTTCAGTTGGCCGACTTGATTACTCAAATCGATGCAGCAGATTGGTTAACCCTGAGTGCCGCATGGCGTCTTGATCAAGGTCTGCCTGCCAATCGCGAAATTGCCTCTGCAAAGTTGTATGCTTCCGAAATACTGGCAAAGGTCACCGACACCGCTATTCAGATTTTTGGTGGGATGGGCCTAATGTCAGACCTGCCGCTTGAGCGATTCTGGCGTGACGCCCGTGTCGAACGTATTTGGGATGGCACATCAGAAATTCAGCGACACATTATTAGCCGCGAATTATTGCGACCGTTGGGTGCATGAGTTCATTGTTAATCTCCTGTTCACAAGCTATCAATGAGTAAAGCCATCGAACGTTTGATTCGCCCCCACAGCATTGCCGTATTTGGTGGTAGCTGGGCGCAAAGCGTTGTCGAACAATGTCAGAAGATGGGATACACAGGAGAACTGTGGCCGGTGCATCCCACAAAAAAGGATGTGAATGGCTTGCCGTGCTATTCGACAATCGATGCCTTGCCGGGGCCTCCTGATGCCAGTTTTCTGGGTGTTAACCGTGAAACAACCATCGAGCTGGTGGGTAAACTGGCAGTCATGGGTGCTGGTGGTGCCGTCTGTTTTGCATCAGGCTTTAGTGAAGCGGTGGAAGAGGACGCTAGTGCGGTCGCGCTTGAACAGTCTTTAGTTGCAGCCGCTGGTGACATGCCCATACTGGGTCCAAACTGTTACGGCTTTATCAATTGTCTTGATCGAGCTTTGCTTTGGCCCGATCAGCATGGCGCCGTAGCTACAAAATCAGGTGTTGCGATTATCACGCAATCATCCAATATCGCTATAAACATGACTATGCAGACCCGTGGGCTGCCATTGGCTTATGTTTTTACCGCAGGTAATCAGGCCAGAATTTCGTTAGCGCAGTTGGCAATAGCGGCGCTGGATGATGCACGAGTAACGGCTGTTGGATTGCACATAGAAGGCTTTGGTTGCGTGCGTGAATTTGAGCAACTAGCAAACCATGCGCGCAAATTAGGAAAACCTGTGATTGCGTTAAAAGTGGGCAAAACTGAAACAGCCCGGCTGGCATTAAAGTCACACACCAGCTCACTGGCAGGTAGCGATGCCAGTGCAGATGCGTTTCTAAGCAGGCTTGGCATAGCCCGCGTGCACAGCTTAACGGTGCTTATCGAGTCGCTTAAGCTACTGCATGTTGGTGGTTTAAACGGAAACCATATGCTATCCATGAGTTGCTCAGGTGGTGAGGCTTGTTTGATGGGCGATGCTGCGCAGACTCTGGGCTTAGTCTGTCCGCCACTAAATAACAAGCAGAGTAAAGCGCTTCGTTCTGCACTGGGCCCTAAAGTGGCGTTGGCAAACCCACTTGATTATCACACCTATATCTGGAACGACGGGCCAGCTATGCAGGCCATGTTTTCAGCGATGTTGCTTGGCGAGGCAGATATCGCTGTGTTGGTCATCGATTTTCCGCGTATCGATCGCTGCACTTTTGAAAGTTGGATTGTGGCGATTGATGCATTTAAATCTGCTGGGAAAAAGTGGTCGGGTCAGATCGCTGTGTTGGCAACTTTGCCGGAGAACCTGCCCGAATCTATCGCCATTGATTTAATTAATGAGGGGGTGGTGCCTTTGTGCGGCTTGGATGATGCTTTGGCAGCGATCTCTGTAGCGGCTGTCTCCGCTTCGAGTGCGAACAGTTCGATACAGGCTGAAGCCGTGTTATTGCCAGATAACAATAACGAAGATGGCCGCGAGCTTGTTGCAATGGAAGAAGACAGTGCCAAAAAATGGCTAAAGCGTGAAGGTGTAATTACACCTGATGGGATGTTGCTGATAACAGATGATGTGCAAGATCTTAATACTTATTTTACTGAAAAAACCAGCTCTCTCAATTGGCCGTTGGTGTTGAAGAGCACCGGTAGTTTGCACAAAAGTGATGCAGGTGGTGTCGTACCTGGCATTGAAAACATGCAGCAACTAGTGTCTGCTGTTCAAACGATGCACGACGCTCAGCGTTTTTTTATTGAAGAACAAATAACGGGCGTTGTTTGTGAGTTGTTGGTGGGCATTGTCCGAGACCCTGTGCATGGTTTTTTAATGACCTTAGGCGCTGGCGGTGTGCAAACTGAATTACTCGGCGATACCGCCAGCGGGTTGTTACCGCTATCGCGTGATGCTTTGCGCACGATGCTCAGCCAGCTTAAAATTTATCCGGTACTAAACGGGTATCGTGGTCAGCCTGGTTGCGATATTGATAAACTGATTGACTCGTTGATGCAAATTCAAGATGCAGCCACTGGTATAGCGGATGATTTATTTGAGCTGGAAATAAACCCGCTAATTTGCACTGAACATAATGCCGTTGTTGCCGATGCTTTGCTTCGTGTCAATCGGCAATCTCCAATCTCTAATTTCCACTCCAATTACTAAGATACAAAGACTGGACACAATCATGAGTAAAAAAAGCATGAGTACCAAAAGTGATTCGCTTAAAACTCGTAGAGAAGGCAATATTCTTGAGATAACGCTTGATCGTCCAAAAGCCAATGCCATCGATTTAGCTACCAGTCGGGCCATGGGCGAATTGTTCATGCAGTTTCGGGACGATGATGAGCTCCGCGTAGCCATTCTACGAGGCGCGGGCGATCGCTTTTTCTGTGCCGGTTGGGATTTAAAAGCTGCGGCAGATGGCGATGCTGTCGATGGTGATTACGGCATTGGAGGTTTTGGTGGATTACAAGAGCTTGGGTTCCTGGATAAGCCCATTATATGTGCTGTAAACGGAATTTGTTGTGGTGGTGGATTAGAGTTGGCCCTGTCGTGCGATTTGATACTGGCCTCTAACAATGCAACTTTTGCTTTGCCTGAAATCCGATCAGGCACTGTAGCAGATGCTGCGTCTATCAAGTTGCCTAAACGTATTCCATACCATGTTGCCATGGATTTGTTGTTAACCGGGCGTTGGTTTGATGCAGACGAAGGCTTTCGTTGGGGCTTAGTAAAAGAAATTGTCGAACATGATAAATTAGACGACAAAGCTTGGGAGCTTGCGCGACATTTGGCCTCTGGTCCACCCTTGGTTTACGCTGCCATAAAAGAAGTGGTACGCGAAGCCGAAGACATGCGTTTTCAGGATATGCTCAGCCGGGTTACCCGCCGCCAGCTACGCACGGTTGATAAGTTGTATTCATCCGAAGACCAGCTCGAAGGTGCAAAAGCGTTTGCCGAAAAACGTGACCCGGTTTGGAAAGGGCGTTAATGCTGGCTTTGCATTTAGCAGAAATAGCATTTAGCAGACATAGCATTTAGCAGACATAGCATTTAGCAGAAATAGCATTTAGCAGAAATAGCATTTAGCAGAAATAGCATTAAACGGGTGTAGTGTTGTGAAGATCTAAAATGTGCTTAATGCCTATCTAGTGTTCACAGGCCTATCACAGTGAGCTTAGCCGTTTGCCTTGCTCTTGCGTTTGCTTAAAAACGTTTGATGCGATTCAGGTGTGCCGTCATGAAAACTGCCAGTCCAATGATCCCACGGTATTTCCAGACCGCCGTAGTTACACGTGAAATAACGATGGTGCAACTGATGGTGAAACGTACCCAGAGGCAGTATCAACTTTCCAGAGCGCATGATGCCTTGGTAACCCGTATGTGTAGTGGCTGCAGACAATGTGAAATACATCAGATGGAAAGTAATCAACAGCGGTGTAGATGGGATAACAAAATGTACAAGCACTGTGCTTAGGTAAATCAGGTGTTCCACCGGATGCATAGACATACCCGACCACGGCCCAACGTTTGTGTTTCTATGATGCAGTGCATGTACACGTTTGTATAATTCAGATGTATGAATTAAGCGATGAATCAAAAAGAAGTGAGTGGTTTCCCACATTGGTAAAAGGAATATTAAAAGTACTAGCCATGGCCATTGCTCTGGCATGTTAAGCGCCGGCGCGAAGCCTTTAGCTAACGCCCATAACATTATTGCTTCGTAGAAAGTCCAAATAGTTACGCCACTTGCAAGCGTCCAAAATATATTGTCACGTACTTGAGAGCCAAACGTAAATACCCTGCTGGACGTTGCGAACGGTCGAGTGTCAAAGCGTCGCTCATCACCCTGTTTGCGGGCAATGTAGAAATACCAGTGCAATCCCCCGGCAACCAAACACATTAAAAACAGATTTCGCAGGTACAGAATAATAATCCAGCCCGGTGAGAAGCCATCTATTTCGGCAATCATTGGCTGGGATAAGGCTGTGACGGTTAATGCGAGAAACAATATGATCAGTCGTTCAGATATAGGGAACCACCCGCTTATCATCCATTTAAACACTGTGATCACATCAGGTGGCCAACGAAAGTAAGGCGACACAACGACTGGCAGCGATGGTGTGTAATGCCAGGTAGATCTGGATTTGCCAGGCGTTGATTCTAAGCTCGCCGGCTGGTTCGATTTACTCATGAAATTCTCATTTGCATTTTATAGCGCCAATTTTGTCACACGCTGGCTCTCATCCCGCTTTGATTAGCTATTGAATGCTCACCCGGAACTAAAAAGCCTGTTTGCAACACTCTGTGAACGACCTGGATTTTTCAGTGGAGCAAACCAACTTTGCCATCTGTCGGGGCAACGTAGATCGGCTCAATTCTAACACTTGTTAGCTAAGGGACTAAAATTGGCTGTGTGAAAGAATTATTGTCTCCGGTAATGTGACACAGACCAACAATATGTCCAATACACTGTTTTATTTGGACAATAAAGTGCTTAAAACTGCTTGAAAGTGTGCAAGTGGCAGTGAATCTGCTCTAGCAGTATGTCTACCGGCAGTCGTGCCCAACCATCGGCAATGTTATTTAACTCTCATAGTTTTATATTTTTCTTCCTGCCGATAACCCTATTGGTGTTTTACCAGTTCAGCGCGCGCGGTACGTTTCGTCATGCACTGGGTGCTCTGGTTTTTGCCTCTTTATTTTTCTACGCGTGGTGGAATCCTGTTTATTTGCCTTTGTTGCTGGCTTCTATCGTTGTTAACTATTTTCTCAGCCTTGCACTGTTCAAGTCGAAAAGTAAATCGCTGCTAATTATTGGTATAGCGTTAAACCTTGCTTTGATCGGGTACTTTAAATACGCCGGTTTTTTTGTACAAAGCGTTAATGATGTCACAGGTACAACGCACACGCTCAATACGATTATCTTGCCCTTGGGCATTTCGTTTTTTACGTTTCAGCAAATCACCTTTTTGGTTGATACATGGAGTGGCAACGCAAAGCGATATAGCTTATTGGACTACTGCCAATTCGTGACATTTTTTCCGCAATTGATTGCAGGTCCAATTGTGCATCACCACGAAATGATGCCTCAGTTTAATAAACAAACCATACTGGCTAATGTGCGCGAGAACTTATCAGTTGGTTTAAGTATCTTTATAATTGGATTGTTCAAGAAAGTGGTGTTAGCAGATTCGGTCGCAGAATTTGCCACCCCTGTATTTGATACAGCAGAAGCCGGATTTACATTAACCATTTTTGAGGCATGGATAGGTTCGCTTGCTTATACCTTGCAACTGTATTTTGATTTCTCAGGTTACAGTGATATGGCTATTGGTTTAGCCCGAATGTTTGGCATTCGCTTACCATTAAATTTTAACTCACCTTATAAAGCCACCAGCATTATCGACTTTTGGCGTCGATGGCATATAACGCTGTCGCGTTTTCTCAGGGACTACTTGTACATACCACTGGGTGGTAATCGCAAAGGTCCCACCAGGCGCAGCATTAATGTGTTTCTGACCATGCTGCTGGGTGGGCTATGGCATGGTGCCGGTTGGACTTTTGTAGTGTGGGGTGGGTTGCATGGTGTGTATTTGTTGGTTAATCACCTGTGGCGACAATGGCGTGGAGCGACTAATGAACTTTCATCGTCTTTTCTAAAAAGGTCTTTCGCACATTTACTTACTTTGATGGCAGTTGTTTTTGCCTGGGTAGTCTTCAGAGCTGAGAGTTGGGATGCAGCCCTTTCACTCTGGCAATCCATGTTGGGGTTCAACGGAATTGCCGTACCCGGGCAAGTGGCCGTTGTACTCAAACCGCTTAACGCAGTACCACTATTACCAGAATTTACTGAAGGCGGGGTATTTGCCAATCAGTTGTTTAATGTGAAAGAAGCTGCGTTGTGGGTTTCAGGGTTGATGCTTGTTGCGTTGCTTTTTCCTAACACGCAGCAAATTTTGCATGGATTTAAACCTGTTCTGGAAGAACTGAAGCCAGCTAGAATTCAATGGCAACCCAATCTATTATGGCTAGGCGTTTTATCAGCCACTGCAGTTTTCACGCTTCTGCAGCTCACTGGTGTCAGTGAGTTCCTGTACTTTCAGTTTTAAGTGATGAATAAGCCGCTCAAACAATACCCGGCACTGTTGGCCTGTCTGCCAATTGTTGTCTTGTTAGGGATAGGGCTGCTAAATTTTATAGTTGACCCTTATCGAATTTTTTCGAGTAATGCTGATGGGCTGTATAAAAAATACCCGGCTTTGCACCCAAACTTGCGTCTGCACAAGACTTATCAAGTTAATCATCTCAAACCCGACACTATTATTCTGGGTACATCCAAAGCCATTCAAGGCATACCGCTTAATCATAAATATTTCAATGGTAAATCGGTTTACAACTTAGCTGCCCCCCTGGCAAGTATGCGTGAAAATTATCATCTGCTGTTGCATGCTCAAGCGAATCAACCGTTGAAAGAAGTTGTTTTCGTTGTCGATTTTTTATCTTTTAATGTCCTGGCCAGAAAAGATGGCCCTGCCGCTGGTTACAGCGAACACCGTCTTAAGCACTCAGGTTCATCCTCGATATATTGGCAAGACTACTTGGCTGCCACGGTTTCAGCTGATGCATTGCAAGCGTCAATTGCGGTACTAAAGCCTGATGCAAGCTCAGGTCACCGAGTGCTCAACGGGCGCGGTGGGCGTGAAGATGAAGAAATTGCCAGCAGACTAAGCGATGGTGGCCACCGAACTAACTCTCAAAAAATTGAATCTTTCTTTGTTAATTCGGTCTTGCTTGCTGCACCGCACCGCCGGTTTGCACTGAGTGATGAGCAAGACAATAGCCTGGAATGGTATGAAAAATTCATTAATGAAGCGCAGAACCAAGGCATTAAAACCACTTTGTTAATAGGCCCGAGTCACACGCGGTACTGGGAACTATTGAATCAGGGAGATTTGTTGCCGTTGTTTGAACAGTGGAAGCGTAGTCTGGTTGAAATAAATCAAAGGGTAGGGGTTGAGCAAGGTAAAACACCATTTGCGCTATGGGATTTCACTTTATCTAACAAGATAAGCAGCGAAGCATTTCCTGAAGCTGGTGATTCTGACTATAAAATGAAATATTACTACGAGTCTGTTCACTTTAACCAGCTCACAGGTGGGATGATATTGGATAGAATATCGGGCAATAATGTAGCTCAGTTGCCGAGCCAATTTGGAATCTTGCTCGATGCCAGTAATATTGATGCAATAAATGTCCAGCTGCGAGAAGATCTAAGTGACTTTCGGCAAACTAACCCTCAAACCGTTGAAGAGTTGTTACAAGCCTTGCCTTGATATAGTTAACAAAAGGCATGATCAGGCTGTAGATAACAAGATGAAACTATATTGTTAATCTCACTAACCTTACGCATAGCAAGGGCGCTTGTTTAATGAAGTTCCAGCTTTAGTGCTTACCAATGGACTTAAACAAAAAATTTCTATTTTTATTGTTTTTGTATTTCACTGAGTCTGGATTGTAAGAATGCCTTATTGGCTTTGTTGTCAGACAAAGTAATCGCTTTTTTAAAGTCAATTGCTGCAGCCACCATATTATTATGTCTAAAATATAAATCGGCCCTGGCTGCAAAAAATGGTTGGTAGGTTCTCATACTTTCGTCTGATTTTATCTCATCAAGTAAGCCTAAAGCAGCGTCAACAGAGACAGCATAACTTTTAGCCATAGCCTGATTAACACGTATTACGGCCGATGGCTGCATTTGATGCAGCAGCTCATACAAAGCATTAATTTGTATCCAATCGGTAGTGTCCCAAGATTCAGATTCGGCATGCACGGCACTAATTGCTGCTTGCAACTGATACGCTCCCAGTTGTTGTTTTATCAGCGTGGCCTTAAGCAGGGTGGTGCCTTCGTGGATTTTTGATTTGTCCCACCTGTGGCGATTTTGGTTTTCAAGTGAAACCATGTTATTTCGATTGTCGGTTCGGGAGAATCGCCTTGAATCATGTAACAGCATTAAAGCCAGTAAGCCTGCGACTTCAGCCTTATCTGGCAATAGTTTTTGCACAATTCGGCATAAGCGAATGGCTTCCTCCGAAAGGTCAGCTCTGGTGACACTTTTGCCAGTAGACGCGCTATAGCCTTCATTGAAAATCAAATAAATAACCGATAAAGCAGCGCTTAATCGCTGATTTAATTTAGACTCAATTGGCACCTCGAACAGAATACCAGCTGCTGCAATCTTCTGCTTAGCTCTGGACAAGCGCTGGGCCATTGTTGCAGGCTTGTCCAGAAACGCCTGCGCGATTTCCTCGGTTTTTAGACCACCGAGTGTTCTCAATGTTAAAGCCACTTGTGTCTTTTCATCTAATGCCGGGTGGCAACAAGTAAAAATCAACTCAAGTCGTTTGTCTGGAATGACTTGGTCGATGTCTGCTTCCCCAGTCGTGTTTTGGAGTTCTATCAGGTATGAAATCTCTGGCTGTAACTCTTTGAACTTCGCTGCGCGTCTTAAATGATCTACAGCCTTTCGTCTTGCCGTGGTGATTAGCCAGGCAGCAGGGGAGTCTGGTAATCCATCGTTTTGCCAAGTCACCATGGCTTGCTCCACAGCGTCTTGCAAAACGTCTTCAGCCAGCTGCCAGTCGTTCAGTGTTCCAACCAAGGATGCTAATATCCGCCCCCAATCCTCACGAACAATAGTCGATATGGTTTGCTCGAATTGGAGTGGGGGCAGCATTGTAGTCAGTTATCGAAAACCATGAGCGGACGAATTTCAATACGACCGTGTGTGGCGGTTGGAATTTTTGCAGCATGCTCGATGGCCTCATCGAGTGACTTACATTCCAATAGGTAGTAACCGCCCAGTGTCTCCTTCGTTTCTGCGAATGGACCATCAGTAATTTCGATTTTGCCGTTTTCGCGGGTCACTGTGGTTGCTGTTGATACTGGCTGTAGTGCATCGCCGGCTACCAGCACACCTTTCTCTTGTACTTCCTGAGTGAATTTGCCGTATTCCTGCAGCATTGCGTTAAATTCTGGAGTATCAGGTTGAGGGCCTGTGTTTTCGGCAGAGTAAATGAGACAAATGTATTGCATGAGAATCTCCTTATTTTAAATTGGTTGTAATTTACCATCAGCACTTAAATGTGCCTCTGTACCCACTAGACGATTGAGCCAAGGCAAAATCGACACTGGAAAAAACAAATTTATATTTGTATTTAAATCATACGCTTAGCAAGTTCTAAGTTGATTTTTTAGCCCCTATCTAGTGCTTTTGTGAGCTAAGCGTGTGATAGACGAGTGCCTGTACCCGCGTAGTCAGTCGTTGTCAGCGAGGTTTGATGTAAAAACCCGCACAGGCGATAGCTGCCAGAACTATAATCTGTGCAGTGCAGTTAGTTGCATCGGCGCCAATGCACCAGAGCCTTTGCATTGAGGCTTTGCCTGATAAAACTTAATCAATTTATACTCATCCGATAAAATACGGCGAATCCTAATAAGCTTTCATGTTTTCCCCCAGCAATTATCTTCACCCCAGGCATTGGTTCAGCTGGTTCGGCTTTGGTTTGCTTCGTCTTATATCGTGGTTACCAATGCCTGTGATAGCGAAGCTGGGTTCGGCATTAGGGACGTTGATATTTTGTCTAATACCCTCGCGCCGTGATATCACCATTAAGAATTTGCGGGCGTGTTTTCCTGATTTGAGCGAACACCAACACAAGGCAACTGCCAAGCGCTGTTTTCAACTGGTCGCCATTACCACATTAAACATGGGCGTGAATTGGTGGGCATCTTCAAAGAGGTTGGAGCGATTGGTTAGTTTTGAGGGCAAGCAATATTATGATGATGCCATTGCATCTGGCCGTAATATCATACTGTTAGCGCCGCATGCTATTGCGCTTGAAATAGCGGGTTTGATGTTGTCTCGCGAGCGCCCGATGATAACCATGTATCAACACACCCGGAAGCCACTTTTAAATGATTTGGTAAAAGATCGACGGGGACGATTTGGCGGTATGTTGGTGGAGCGTAAAGAGCCGTTGCGAAACCTGATGCGTCTTATTCGTGCTGGTAACCCTTTCTACTATTTACCCGATCAGGATGCTGGAGATAAAGGGGTATTCGTGCCGTTTTTTGGCGTAGAGGCATCAACATTTCCGGTATTGTCCAAGTTTGCCAAAGTCAGTAATGCTGTTGTGTTGCCGTGCTTTACGCACATTCTGCCTAACGGCAAGGGATGGCACGTGATAATTTCACCACCATTGGAAAATTTCCCTGGCAACGACGAAATGGAGGATGCCAGACGCATGAACGAGGCAATAGAATCTATGGTGAGCGTTGCGCCAGAGCAATATTTCTGGGTTCACAAGCGTTTTAAGACGCGCCCGGCGGGTGAGCAGAGCTTTTACACCTAAGTGGGCAACTAAACGTCATAACTTAAACACCATAACTTTAATGCTATAAATTAAACGCTATAGATTAAACGCTATAACTCAAATGCTATGGATCAAATTTTATGACTCAACCGGTAATAACCACGCTTAACGATGGCTGGACTGAAATCTGTCTAAACCGGCCTGATCGTTTGAATTCGTTTAACGATGATATGCATGCGCAATTGGCGCAGAGCATGAACACTGCAGCTAATGATCAAAGCGTACGAGCAATATTGTTAACCGGCAGTGGGCGAGGGTTTTGTGCAGGACAAGACTTGTCTGCCCGAGACCCGAGACAGCTAAATCATGCGCCTGATCTCGGCGATACTTTGACCCGTCTTTATAATCCATTGGTTAAAATCATTCGATCAATGGACAAGCCGGTTATTTGCGCTGTCAACGGCGTTGCCGCAGGAGCGGGAGCAAACATCGCGCTGGCATGCGACTTGGTATTAGCTAGCGATGCGGCCAAATTTATACAATCGTTTGCCAAGGTTGGTTTAATACCTGACGCCGGTGGTTCCTGGAATTTAACGCATTTATTAGGTACAGCAAGAGCCAAGGCACTTGCGTTTACCGCCGAGCCACTATCTGCTCAACAGGCGCAGGAATGGGGTCTCATCTGGAAATGTGTTCCAGCCGATGAGCTAATGGAACAGGCGCGCAAGCTGGCACAACAATTAGCGAATGGACCAACCAAGGGTTTTGCCAGTACAAAGCAAGCTATTCATGCAGCGCAAACCAACACGTTCGATGAGCAACTTGTGCTGGAGGCAGCATTGCAATTGGAGTGTGGTCAATCGGCAGACTATGCTGAAGGCGTGGCAGCGTTTTTAGAAAAGCGTGCTCCAAACTTTACAGGCAGGGGCTAAGTCAGTGAGTCAATTAGATGATCAGCAGCGCGCCGAACGCTGTGCACAGATAATGTGGGAAAACGATAAGGCATCGCCAGATTTGGGCATGAGCCTGGACCGTGTCTCACCTGGTGGTGCGCAGGCTTCGCTGTTAGTTGAGCAAAGGCACCTGAACGGGCATGGCATCTGTCATGGCGGATATATATTCACCCTGGCTGACAGTGCTTTTGCGTTTGCTTGCAATAGCTACAATCAGAACGCCGTGGCCCAACACAATAGTATTACTTACATTCAAAGCGGAGCACTGGGTAGTAAGCTGACCGCCACTGCAACTGAAGTATCAAAAAGTGGGCGTTCGGGTATTTACGATGTCATTGTCACCGATGATTCAGGGAATACAATTGCGATATTTCGTGGGCATTCGCGCACCATTAAAGGACAGCATTTTGACGAATAGCCGCTTAGCGATTGTCGATCACTCGCACCGCTTTACCTTGGGATCGCGGCACACTGCCGGTGTCACCGGCAATAACTTCTGCACTAACACCAATCGACGATTTTATTTTCTGCGCTAATGTTTGCGCTGCAGCTGATCTGGCATCAGCGCTATCCAGGCCCGGGATGGCTTCTACTTTGACCAACATGGCGTCCATACGGTCTTTTTTACTGAGCTCAATTTGAAAATGTGGTGCCAGCTGCTCAACGGACATGAGTTGCTCTTCTATTTGGGTCGGAAAAACGTTGACACCGCGCAAAATTATCATGTCGTCTGAGCGACCAGTGATCTTTTCCATTCGACGCATAGAACGCGCAGTGCCCGGCAGTAGACGAGTTAAATCACGGGTGCGATAACGCACAATCGGAAATGCCTCTTTTGTTAATGAGGTAAACACCAGTTCACCGAGTTCTCCATCGGGAAGCAATTCGCCGGTTTCCGGGTTAATGATTTCCGGGTAAAAATGATCTTCCCAAACGTGTAATCCATCTTTGGATTCAACGCACTCCATTGAGACACCCGGGCCTATGACTTCTGATAAGCCATAGATATCGATGGCGTGCATGTTAAACGCAGCCTCTATTTCTTCGCGCATAGCGTTCGTCCATGGCTCTGCACCAAATATACCTACCTCAAGTGGTGAATTTTTCGGGTCAAAGCCTTGTTCGCGATACTCATCCAGAATCGATAAGGCGTAAGAGGGAGTAACAGAAATGCCCTTGGCACCAAAGTCTTCGATAAGACGTACCTGGCGCTGCGTCATGCCACCCGATACTGGCACCACGGTTAAACCCATTTCTTCGGCGCCGCCATGAACACCTAATCCGCCTGTAAACAATCCGTAGCCATAGGCATTGTGTAAAACATCGCCTCGACGCATGCCTGCCGCTCTTAGTGAGCGCTGCATGACTTCGCTCCACACTTTCAGGTCGTGAGCGGTATAACCAATGACTGTTGGCTGACCTGTGGTTCCTGAGGATGCATGAATTCGATTAACTTGTTCGCGAGGCACAGCAAACATACCAAAAGGGTAGTTATCGCGAAGATCTTGTTTAACGGTGAAGGGAAAATTCGACAAATCAGACAGTGATTTTAAGTCTTCAGGGTGAATACCCGTTTGATCGAACACTGCTTTGTAATGCGGCACATTGTTGTAAGCGCTGTTAACAGATCGTTGCATGCGCTGTAGCTGCAGCGCTTCTATCTCATCGCGAGACGCTATTTCAATAGGGTCAAGAGTCGATTTTTCAGGGGTAAGGTCTTTCACCGTATTGCTCCGTTTAGCTAAATACCTGTGCGTATGCGTTCATGGTGTGTAGTTCGTAACTTGCCACTTGTTCGGCATTTTGATTGCTCAATTCCACGTGCCAACGTACTTCGCCGTACTCTGTGTTCCTGGGTGTTTTACGTTTTACCGTTAGTGATACGCTTAAACTATCACCTGCCACTACCGGTTTTTTAAAACTTAGCCCTTCTAATCCTGTATTGGCGAGCACGGGTCCAGGGTCGGGATCAACAAATAAGCCTGCGGCAAAAGAGAGCAGCAGGTACCCGTGCGCCACCCGACCAGGAAAAAACGGATTAGCACCGGCAGCGGTTTCATCCATGTGCGCATAAAACGTATCACCGGTAAAGTGTGCAAAGTGTTCGATATCTTCCAGACTTATTGTTCTTGGGCCAGCATCGATTGTTTCACCGATTTGCAGTTCGTCGAACGTTTTGCGAAAGGGGTGCACCGTGGTCTTTAGTTTTTTTGCACCCGGCACGTATGTTCCAACAATGCCACTGATTAAATCGGGTGTGCCTTGAACAGACGTGCGTTGCATATGGTGTTTGACTGCTCGCACACCACCGAGCTCTTCGCTGCCACCAGCTCGGCCTGGGCCGCCATGAGTCATGTGCGGTAATGGTGAGCCATGTCCAGTGGCCTCGCTGGAGGACGCCGCATTATTAAAGTAGAGCCTGCCGTGGAAGGCTGCGCTGTGAGACACGATTTCTGCTGCGATGGATTTATCGTTTGTCACCACCGACGCAACCAAGCTGCCGTCACCTCGATTGAGAAGTTCACAGGCCTGGCGTGTGTTGCTGTAAGGCATAATCGTTGCCACCGGTCCAAACGCCTCTAACTGATGCACAAACTTCGCTTCGTCCGGTTGCATGCAGCGCAGTAATGCAGGTGACAAAAATGCACCTTTATCGTTATCAGCACCTAGTAGTGCTGGCGATTGATCGCCGCACACCATGTCACATTCACCAAGCAGAATATCAACTTTATCTTGTACATCTTTACGTTGCGATTGTGATACCAGGCTACCCATGGTGGTTTCGGGCAGTGCGGGGTCGCCGATTTTAATCTGTGCCAATTTTTCGCTAACCGCTTCAGTCACTTGGCTAATCTGTTGCTCGGGCACCAAAATGCGACGAATGGCGGTGCATTTTTGTCCGGCTTTGGCGCTCATTTCAGTGACGATTTCATTAACACAAACATCAAAATCTTTAGACCCTGCGCTAATATCCATGCCCAGAACAGTTGCGTTCAGGCTATCTTGCTCTGCACTAAAGCCAATGCCGTTAGTTAAAAAAGTTGGGTTGGACTGAATCAATTTAGCGGTTTGCGCAGAACCTGTAAAACTGACTGAATCTTGGTAGTTCAGCTTATCCAATAAATCGCCTGTGCCGCCTGCGATGAATTGCATGCTGCCTTGGGGAAATATTTCTGCATTGATCATTAGCTTAAAACATGCGTAAGCTACGTAACTACTAACGCTTGCAGGCTTTATAACAGATGGGACGCCAGCGAGCAGTGCGGGTGCCAGTTTTTCCAACATGCCCCAAACAGGGAAATTGTAGGCGTTAATTTGTATCGCGACTCCAGGCTTTGGTGTGTATATGTGTTGACCAACAAAGCTGCCTTGTCGTGAAAGCATTTCCAAAGGCCCGTCGCTTAGTACTTTTGCATCGGGCAATTCGCGCTTGCCTTTCGATGCAAACACAAACATAGTTCCGATACCACCATCGATATCAATTTTGGAATCGTTCCTTGTTGCGCCCGTGTGAAAAGACAATTCTGTGAGTGCATCTTTATGCTTATTTAACATCGTCGCAAGCAGTTTTAAGCGGCTGGCACGCTCATGAAAAGTCATCGCGCGCAGGGCCGGACCGCCCTGCGTTTTTGCGTGGCTGACCAGTGCTTGCGTGTCGAGCTTTGCGTGGCCAATGCGTGCAATTGGTTTTGACGTGACAGCACAAAGCACATCTGTAGCAGATTTATCTGGCTTTACCCAGTTCGTAGCAACGTAGCTTTCCACATTCATTTTAGTCATTTATGCTTGCCATTACACCGAGTCAAAATCCAGCACTAATTTCTCGCTGCTGGGGCGCGCTTGGCACGCTAAGATGTAACCGGCTTTGATCTCCCATTCTGCAAGCGAGAAATTAATGTCCATCTTAGCGCTGCCTTCCACTACTTTGCATCGGCACGTACAGCACATGCCGCCAGCACAGGAAAATGGCATGTCGATGCCTGCACGTTGAGCGGCACTTAGCACAGTGTCTGTTGATGAATTTACGTTAAGGCCAGTTTGTGAGCCGTCCAGTATAATGGTGACATTGTGTTGGTCTGCATTGTCTTGTTTATTGCTCACATTGTTTGAATTCACACTGTTTGATCGGGCATTGCCAGCGAGCGTAGCGTTGTCAGTCTCTGCTGCGGCAAAGTTTTCAGTTGTAAATAGCTCTGTATGTACCTGATTTTGATTCATGCCTAGTTCTAGCAAGCATGTTGTAACGCCATGAACCATATCCATTGGCCCGCAAAGGTAAGCGTTTTCAAATTCGCTGACTCTAATAAGGCCATCGGTATTCAAGGCTGTGACGGATTGTGCTGAAATGCGACCATTAAAACGTTCAATGTCTTGCCTTTCTCTGCTTAGCATATTAATAACGCTGAACCGGTCAGTGTATTCATCTTTTAGCGCTGCTATATCAGCCCTGAACATAATGCTGCTGATGGTTCTGTTGCCATTAATCAGCGTGATTGAGCTATTGGGTTCGCTTGCCAGTACTGACTTGGCGATCGACAGGCAGGGCGTAATGCCGGAGCCTGCGGCAATGAGTAGCGTTTGAGTCTGATTCTGTTTATCGATAGCTCGGATAAACCGGCCTTCTGGTGGCATAACATCTAATTGATCGCCGGCCTTTAAACTCAATGCATAATTTGAAAAAACACCGTTCTCTATGCTCTTTATACCGACTTCTAACGACACATCCTGATTTGATGAGCAGATTGAATAAGTACGCCTGATTTTTTTAACGTCTGATGGTTCACCTGCTGAGGCTTCACCTACTGTTGGTTCACCCTGAATAGAGGCTTCGATTGTCAAATACTGTCCTGGTGTAAATGCGAATGTTGGCTTCAGCTCATCTGGTACATCAAATGTGATTGCAACGCCATCAGGCAGCTCTCTGACTTTGCTAATGCTTAGGCGGTGAAATTGTGCGCGGCTCATATTAACGTTTTCTTTTGAAAAACCAATGACATTTTTAGTGGTATTTGTTAGTGGCATTTAAAGTGGTCAAAAGGTTCCAGGCAATGCTCGCAGCGGTATTGTGCCTTGCAAGGTGTTGAGCCAAACTCAGAAAGCTTTTTGGTTTTACTGCTATCGCAACGAGGACAGATGACTGATCGTTCTGCAAATAGTGAGATGTTGTTGCTTTTGTTTTTTTTTGATTCCGGTGGTGATATACCGTTTTCTTTTAGTTTCTGCCTGCCTGATTGCGTAATCCAGTCTGTTGTCCATGCTGGGGAATCAACGCGAATAACGCGTGCTTTAAACCCTGCTTGCGTAAGAGCGTTAAGCACGTCTTGCTCAATAACCGAAACAGCGGGGCAACCAATATAGGTTGGTGTGAGTTTCGCGATAACGGTCTGGTCATCAATGCTTATCTCTCTGACGATGCCCAAGTCTCCAAGCGTCAGAAAGGGTAGTTCTGGGTCAGCAACAGACAGCGCAATGGTGCGTGCGGTGTCTAAATCCAGATTACGGTTAACTACCATTTCGACCCCGGGTACGCGCGCTGCACATATTGCAACTGCGCCAGTAGTAAACCAAAGTCTTCTGTGTGTAGTCCGCGCCGACCACCACTTTGGCTGTACGTTGTATCAGGTATTTCAAGTTTCGCTTGATGAAAGATTGAATTGATCGTGTTGTCCCAAGCTGCTTTTAGGGGTGCCTGTTCCGGGAATATGCCCATCTCAATGGCCTCAAGCCGTTGTTCATCTGCCTCAAATAATTCTGCTGTGTAGGGATACAAGTTCAATACGGCTGCAATCATTCGTTGGTGGCTCTCAGCTGTGCCATCACCCAGTCTTACAATCCATTCGCCGCAATGTCGGATGTGGTAAGAGATCTCTTTTATGGCTTTGAATGAGAGTGCCTGCAGAGCCTGGTCACGGCTTTGATGCATCGCTTCCCAGAAGGGGTGCATAAATGCTGCAAAATACAGTTGACGTAACATGGTATGTGCAAAGTCACCATTGGGGCGCTCCACCAGTAAACAGTTTTTATATTCTCGGTCGGTTCGCAGGTAGGCAAAGTCGTCTTCGGTTCGCCCTTTGTTTTCGATTTGGGCTGCGTAGTTGTATAAGGCGCGAGCTTGACCAATCATATCCAATGCCATGTTTGGCATTGACAGGTCTTCTTCGAGCATGGGTGCATGGCCACACCATTCAGACATGCGGTGCCCAAGAATCAAATGATCGTCAGCAATTTGTACCACCGAATGCAGTAACGCTGAGCTCATCGTCACATGTGTCCTACGTCGTCAGGAATATCATAAAAACTGGGGTGGCGATAGATTTTATCTCCTGCAGGGTCAAAGTTTTCCCCGGCGTAGTTTGGGTCTGAGGCATGTATGTTTTTTGATGCTACAACCCAAATCGAATCGCCTTCCTCGCGGCGAGTGTAAACATCTCTTGCCGCACGCAAGGCCATCGCGCTGTCCGCTGCGTGTAAACTACCCACATGCTTATGATGTAAACCCACTCGCGGTCTGATAAAAACTTCCCAAAGCGGCATGGTTGGTTCTGTGCTCATAGCGTAGCCTGTGCTTTTGTTGTGCTAAGTAATCGTGGTAGGACAATTAAGCAGCAGTGCTGGTTTGTTGCTTCGCAGCGTAAGCTTGCGACGCTTCACGCACCCATGCACCGTCATCCCAGGCTTTCTTGCGGGCAGCAATACGGTCTTTATTCATTAAGCCGTAGCCTTCAACCACGCGCCAGAATTCATCCCAGTCTATCTCGCCAAAATCGTAGCCGCCTTGCCCGTTGTTTTTGTCAGGATTCCATTGCAGATTTTCATCAGGCACCTTCAGACCAAGGTGCTCGGCTTGCGGTACGGTTGCATCAATAAACTTTTGACGAAGCTCATCATTAGTAAAGCGTTTTATTTTCCACTGCATGGATATGTCGGAATGCTGAGATGCAGTATCCGGCGGTCCAAACATCATTAACGAGGGCCACCACCATCTGTTAAGTGAATCCTGCGCCATGGCTTCTTGTTCACGGCTTCCTTCACAAAGCGCTTTAATAAGTTCATAGCCCTGACGTTGGTGAAAGCTTTCTTCTTTGCAAACGCGAATCATAGCTCGTGCATACGGACCATACGAACAACGACACAGAGGGACTTGATTCATGATAGCCGCACCATCAACCAGCCAACCAATTGTGCCAATGTCGGCCCAGGTAGGAGTGGGGTAGTTAAAGATGGAAGAGTATTTGGCTGTGCCTTCCAGTAGTTCCTCGGTCATCTGTTCACGCGTAACCCCAAGTGTCTCTGCTGCAGAGTACAGGTACAGGCCGTGACCACCTTCGTCTTGAACTTTTGCCAACAATGCAACTTTGCGTCTAAGTGTTGGTGCTCTGGTAATCCAATTGCCTTCAGGTAACATCCCAACTATTTCGGAATGTGCGTGTTGACCAATCATGCGAATCAGAGTATTTCGATAGGCCAGCGGCATAGGATCGTTGGGTTCGATTTTTTCTTCGGCGTCTATGCGTTTTTGAAAGGCGTCCAGAAACTCTTGAGTTTCTTCGGTTTTGTTTTCCGCTCCAATTAAACCTTGTGAATACATAGTGTTTTTTTCGCGCCAACTGTTTGTGATATGTTACCAGAAATTATGTTGTGTATTAAAATTTGTAACGTATTAGTGTGATCTGTGGTACTTTCAAACAATATGTCCAAACCTCTTGATACGGTGATACAGCGACTGCGTAGCGATGGCTCGCTAAAAGCCTGGTCTCTCATCATCACTTTTTTCGGCGATTCGATCGTGCCCCGAGGCGGGAATGTGTCGGCTGGCACTGTGCAAATCGTGTTAGATAGAATGGGTATCGGTGCTGGTGCCGTTAGAACCGCATTTTCGCGCCTGGCAAGTGATGGTTGGGTGGAACGGCAAAAAAGTGGGCGCCTCAGCTATTATCAACTGACCGAGGCGGGAGTTAGTCCTTTTGCAAAAGCGTCCCTGAGGATTTATTCTCCCGAACAGGTTTTACCCACTGATCAATCTCAGTGGGCTTTGTGTCTTGCAGTAGATAAAAATGCTTTGCAGGATTTGGCCATTGCTGATGCTGTGATGTTGCCGAACCGATCTATACTGTTAGTAGAGTCCAACAGTGAATCTCTATCGATGCTACGTAAGCGAGGTATGCTTTGCGTTGTTGGTCAATGCGATGAAATACCGGAGTGGGTTGTTGACTATTTATGCCCGTCGGATTGGGCACAGCAATTAAAAGCACTACAGTCAACGTTTGATTCGCATGCTGCCAAACCTCCCAGTGACCCATTAGATGCATTAGTCGTTCGAACATTACTAGTGCATCAGTGGCGACGACTGTTGCTGAGATATCCGCCATTGCCTGCACAGCTAAAAGGCGATTCCCTTGTGTTAGAGAATCAATGTCGCGAATTTATAGGTCAACTGTATCATCAGTTGTCTGCGCCGGCAGAACACTGGTTGAGTGAACACGGTTCGGCAGTAAATGGGTCATTGCCAGCGGCACGCCTTAATCCGTCTTATCGATTCACTGAACGTTATACAGAAGTTGATACGCATAAATCGTAACCGTCTCAGGTTTGGAACTGGCAAGGTCGTACCAGTCGACGGTGTTAGTGGCAGTTTTGTTACTGCTGAGTTTGTTAACGCTGATGAATCAAAATACTATGAATAACGCTTATATTTGTGATGGACTAAGAACGCCTATCGGTCGATATGGTGGGGCATTGTCCAGTGTCAGGCCCGACGACATGTTAGCCGGTGTTATTAAAGCCCTGTTAGAACGCTCCACTGAGCTTACTGCAAGTTCAATCGATGACGTGCTTGTGGGGTGCGCTAATCAAGCAGGGGAGGATAATCGCAACGTTGCTCGTATGGCTTGCTTGTTGGCCGGATTGCCTAACAGAGTGCCGGCTGTAACCATAAACCGTTTGTGTGGCTCTGGGCTGGACGCAGTTGGTACGGCTGCTCGATCGATCATGGCCGGTGAAGCAAACTTAGTGCTTGCTGGTGGTGTCGAGAGTATGAGCAGAGCGCCGATGGTTATGCCGAAAGCGCAATCGGCGTTTTCCAGAGACGCGCAAATTTTTGATACCACCATTGGGTGGCGCTTTATTAATCCACGGTTGCAAGCGCAGTATGGTGTTGATTCTATGCCGGTAACGGCAGAAAACGTGGCGACCGAATTTGGTATTTCGCGGGAAGATCAAGACACGTTCGCGCATCGGTCTCAAGAGCTTGCAGCTGCTGCCATTAAATCTGGCCGCCTGGCACAGGAGATTGCACCGGTCACTGTCAGCCAAAAGCGTGGTGACGACATTGTGTTTAAGCAAGATGAACATCCGCGCGTTAGCACCTTATTTAAAATGTCTTCTCTACCCACGCCCTTTAAAGAGAATGGCACGGTCACCGCAGGTAATGCATCCGGTGTTAACGACGGTGCTGCAGCGGTTATTGTTGCCTCTGAAGATGCGATAAAAGTGCACGCATTAACACCAATGGCAAAAATCGTTGGCATGCAGACAGTTGGCGTGGAGCCTCGTATTATGGGTATAGGACCCGCGCCAGCTATTGAGCGGTTGCTAGCACGTTTTAAGCTAGACATAAATGACATTGATATTATCGAACTAAACGAAGCTTTTGCAGCTCAAGCGTTGGCAGTAACACGACGCTTGAATATCGATGATGGTGATACTCGAATTAATGCTAACGGTGGGGCCATTGCATTAGGGCATCCATTGGGGATGTCCGGAACGCGATTGGCACTCACTGCTTCTATTGAATTGTCGAAATCGACTAAGCGATACGCACTTTGTTCGATGTGCATTGGTGTAGGGCAAGGTATTGCATTGTTGCTTGAACGTGTGTGAAAAGCTTATCGATTTAGAGTGGGACAATCGCTGCATTGAAATGTCTTTCCAACAGCGCAATAAAAACCCTGACTCGTTCTGGAACGTATTGCCTGGTAGGGTAGACAGCAAAAATATCAGCACGATTTTCCACGCTACCATGTTGAAAATCAGGCGCGTAGTCTTTGAGCACTTGAACCAGACGTCCCGATTTTAAATCGTCAGCGATATCAACAATTGATTTCAACGCAATACCGTGTCCATCGATTGCCCACCGCCGCACTAAAGCACCATCATTAGTCGAACGAACCGGCTTAACCTGAACAACCTCTTCGGTTCCATCTTTGCTCAAATGCCAGCGCGTCATTGGTTTGAGTTGCTGAAACATTGCAAGGCAATCGTGATTCATTAAGTCGCCGGGTGTCTCTGGAGAGCCCATTCTTTTGATGTAAGCATTGGATGCACATAAAACACGAACATTTGGCGCCAGATGCTTGGCAATTAAAGAGCTGTCTGTTGGTTTGCCAATGCGCACGGCTACATCCACATTGAGCTCAGCAAGATTAACAATATGGTCTGACAAGTGAAGGTGGGTGGTTATTTCAGGGTGCTTGTTGACTAATACAGACAACACAGGTTCAATTTGTTGTTGCCCGAGATCTGAAGGAGCGGAGACATGCAGTGGTCCTGCAAGCTGACTGCGACTTGAGACCAGGCGATTTTCCAGCTCAGCAATATCGGCAAGAATATTGATGCTGGCCTCGTACAAAACCTGGCCTTCTTCGGTCAGTGATACCCGTCTGGTGGTGCGATTAAGCAATCGAGCGTCATATCGCTGCTCTAATGCGTTCATACGCGCACTCACGCTGGCTGGCGAAAGCCCGACTTCTCGACCTGCTACCGCCAAGCCGCCAGCCTTGACGATTCTCACAAAAAGGTCCATGTCGCCGAATTTATCCATACTCTTTAGTTTATCTGAATAGCGAATTGGGCCACAAGGTAATTCTGGGTGTGAGCACTGTTGCGGCAGTTTGATCTGATGCCTATTGCCAAGTCTTTCAAACTCACGCAGAATTGTGGAACGTGCATCGTTGGGATGCCTCTTGGAGAAAAGAATGATTAAGAAATTATTAGCGCCCCTGGCGCTCGGTATTGCAGCATCATTGACGGTCGGGTCAGCCAATGCAAACGACTACATATTGAACACGGCATCAACCGGTGGTACCTATCATCCGGTTGGCACAGCAATCGCCACACTGTCCAAAATCAAATTGCTGCCGACAGAGAAATTCAGCTTAACAGCCGTAAACTCTGCAGGTTCCGGTGCAAACGTTCAGGCACTGGCAGCTGGCAATGCCCAGTTCGCCATTGTTCAGGGTTTGTTTGGTTCTTACGCTGCTACCGGAACGGGCCCCGTCACCGAAAAGCAAGAGAACATGCGTTCCATTTCTATGCTTTGGCAAAATGTCGAGCAATTTGTTCTGGCTAATGAGTTCGTTGTTGATGGCACAGTGGCTGACATGGTTGCAGCTAAAGGCGCTATGGCTATGGGTAAGGAGAATTCAGGAACACTTGGTTCAAACACTGTTTTATTGGGTGGGTTGGGTGTAGATATTACGTCACTCGACTTAGTGTATGCAGGCTACGGTCCTTCAGTTGATGCTATGGCCAATGGTCAGGTTGTCGGGGCAGGTCTGCCTTCAGGTCCCCCAACCAGTGCAATCACAAAGTTGCTGTCAACCAATGGCGATAAGTTCACCATTCTAAATGTGACCGAAGAAGAAGCTGAAAAAATGGACGGCGGTCGAAAACTGTGGGTACCTTACACAATTGCAGCTGGCACATACCCGGGCCAGGATGCTGATATTCAAACTATCGCGCAACCAAACTTTTTGGCTGTTAATGCTGATGTGGATGAAAATCACGTTTACCTGCTGACTAAAGCCATTTACGAAAACCTGCCGTTCTTGCAAGCCATTCACAAGGCGACTAACGCGATGGATGTAAACAGTGCTATGGGTGGTCTGCCCCTGCCGTTGCACCCTGGTGCGATGAAGTACTACAAAGAAGTTGGACTGGAAATACCCGCTCACCTAATGTAAGGCGGATTGTCGCTGAAGCGACAAATAAACGAATCACCCTGTGTTTTTTGTTCTGCTGGTTGTTATAGAACAGCGGCATAGGGTGATTTATTACAGCTTAAGTGGATAATTTTTATGGTCACGACCGAATCTTCCACCATCCCCCAAACTTTTAAAGATCGCTTAGTGGATTTGGATATTGCGCGAGCAACGCCATTTCCCTATCTGTTTATTTTTCTTGGCATATGTGCATTTGGCGTATGGCATATAGCCACTAACGTTTATCTAAACGAAAAGGGCTTTTGGCAGAACTGCATACACTTTGCTGGCTTTGGATTGTTGGCTGCCATTACCACCAGCAAAGTTGATCAGCGCGGATTTGATACCAGGTTTTGGTTGAATGTGCTGTTCGGATTGTTGATTGCGTTCAGTGCTTTATGGGTAGCCTATGCCGAAAACGGTATCTATGAACGTACCTTAGCCAAAACAGGATTGAGCTGGCAGTTTAGACCGATAGATTGGTTTGCAGGCATTATGGTCGTAGTCGGTGCAATCGAGTTAACTCGCCGGTTAACGGGTTTAATTATTCCGATACTCGTTGTGCTGGCCTTGTCTTACAATTTATTTCTTGGTGAGATGATGCCTGGTGCATTTCGAGCGGCAAGCCTGCCATTAGACGATGTGTTATTTCGAAGTTTGTATAACGATGAAGGCATGTTTGGCATCATTACCACGATATCATCGGCCAACATCACTTTGTTCATGATTTTCGGTGCGTTCCTGGTTATTTCTGGTGCGTCCGACTTTGTCATTGAAGTATCAAAGTCGGTGGCAGGAAAGTTTCGTGGCGGTGCAGCCTTTGTCGCTGTCATGTCATCTGCATTAACCGGCACCATATCAGGTTCGGCTGTTGCCAATACAGCGTCAACAGGGGTTATCACTATTCCACTAATGAAATCCAATGGATTTCGCGGTCAGTTTGCAGCCGGAGTTGAAGCCTCAGCTTCGACCGGCGGCCAACTCATGCCCCCCATCATGGGAGCGGGTGCTTTTATTATGGCAAGTTACACAGGCATCAGTTACGGCACCATTGTGGCGGTATCTGTCGTACCTGCGATGCTGTATTTTTTATCGGTTGGTTTCATCGTTCGCATTGAAGCCATGAAGTACGGTATAGGAACCGAACAGGCTCAGGTCATCGACAAGCAGAAAGTCATTGCCGGCGCGCTTAACTTCGTGTTGCCTCTGGCAGTAATGACTTACATGTTAGTGACGGGTAAGACGCCAAGCTATGCTGCCTCTTTTGCCATTGCGACGCTGATTGTTGTCAGTTGGCTAACCCCAAATAAAATGGGGCCTAAAAATATTGCGCGAGCATTGGCGCTGGGGATAAACACCTCCATCATGACCGCCGTACTGCTGGTCGCTGTGGGGCTAATCAATAATGCGGTGACAACCTCTGGCTTGGCAAACACGTTTGCGCTAATGATAGCGCAGTGGTCTCAGGGCTCTTTATGGATAGCACTTATCCTTGTGGCTATAGCATCGTTGGTACTAGGCATGGGATTACCAGTGACAGCCGCTTATATTGTACTTTCTATTTTGGCAGCCCCCGCACTGGCAGGTATGCTAGCCGACGGACTCATTGTGCAGCAGTTAGTCAGTGGTATTGGTGATCCGGTTGCCGCGGCGAGTTTTATGCTGGTCGATTCGCCACTGATCGCAAAGGTGGCAACAGGTATGAGCCTGGCGGAGGCACGGACACTAATGTCGGCAATGCCGTTTGAACTTGCTGTTGTCATTCGCCCAACGCTGGTTGATGTTGAGTCTATGACCACGTTTTTACTGACCGCACATTTAATTGTGTTCTGGTTGAGTCAAGACAGTAACGTCACACCACCGGTATGCCTGGCTGCTTTTACCGCAGCTGGTATAGCGAAATCACCCCCTATGGCAACTGGAGTTGAGGCTTGGAAAATTGCCAAAGGTTTGTATATTGTTCCGGTGTTATTTGCTTATACGCCTTTGATTGGTGGTGATGTGCCGACCGTGCTGCGGATTGGTTTTTTTAGCCTTTTTGGTATTTATGCTTTCAGTTCCTTGTTGCAGCGATACAGCGAGGGGCCTATGCCGTGGTGGATGTACCCGATTATGCTTCTAGGGGGTATGGCCGCATTTTTCCCACTCAATTGGCTGGCTAATATACTGGGTGCTGCCGCCATAGTGTGCGCTGTTGCCTATTCTTCACGTGTTAGGCGTGTGCCCTCTGGCCTGGCAGAAAAGTTCTGATTAACACCATATTAGGATTTTTTTGATAAAGAGCACTCTATATAAGCGACACGAGTAACTTTGACCTAAGTTTGCTTGATTTTTCACTATATCCTGCCGCTATCTGTTCTCAGAAGGCTTGGATTTATTGTGTAAATATCGTGAACAGTTTCTCATCTCAGGATGGTTCGAACGGCGCGCCAATAACGGTGGCATGCGATGTTACGCTCGTCGCTTCGTCTCTATCCGAACCAGCACTGACTCTTGTTGCATTCGACGATTGGCTTCTCTCTGATGATCCAGTTGACGTTGTTCTGTGCAACGTGGCTGCTTCACCGCAGTGCATACAGCAGGCTCGCCAGAAAAATTCAAATGTATATCTGATTGCGTTGGTGGAAAGTCTGAGTGGTGTGCGAACCGAACAACTGCTTAAAGATGGTGCCTGTGATCTTATTACGCAATCCGAATTAGATAGTGGGCGTTTGCAGTTGATGTTGCGGCAGCGATTTGGTTGTAGTTCAGACAAACAAATTTTCGCAGAGCAGCAAAAGTCTCTGGAACTAAGAAACAAACTTATGTCAGCATTGAGTGACGTGTCAATGCGCTTGATGGAGCGTAAGCGCGTAGATGAGCTGATGGACCATATCGCTTTGCAGGCCGTCTCTTTGGCTGATACAGATTCTGCCTTCGTTTGCTTGTTACACGAATCCGGTAACTACGTGGAGATTGTTGGCGCGGTTGGTCGTTTTGTTGAGCACAAAGGCTTTAAGCAAAGAATAGGGCTTGATGTTGCAGGGTTAGCCTGGGAACTTGAAGAGCTGGTTTTATTCGATGCTCAAGCAAACGACCCGGAGTTCGAGGCACTTTGGGGCAATATCCAAAGGCGTTGCGCAGTCCCGTTTTTTATAGACGGGAATTTCAGTGGATTGATTTGCGTGGCTTTGGATTCTGTTGATGCAGGAATCGAAAACTGTCTGGATGTTTTAAAGCTGTTTACGCGCACAGCTTCAATCGCTATCGCAAATTTAATACTCATCAATGAACAAAAAGCCGAATTGACCCGTCATGCAGCTATAAGCGAGCTGACGGAGTCAATTTATTCTGCAAGCAGTTTGCGTGAGCTTGTAGACGGTGTTTGCAAGTCGTTATTGAGCGTCTTTCATTCAAAGCACGTGTCGGTTTGCCAATATGGACTTGATAAGAAATTTTCACTTCTGACAGAATGGCAAAATGATAGGGCGGGAATACGGCGCGCTAATTTTGTCAACGTCAAGCTCATGTCTGACTCTACCAGTCAATGGTGTGTGGATAACAAACGAGGTGTTTTAGTGCGCAATGGCGAAAACGATGCGCGCGATTCTGAAGCAGTACAGCGAATCAAAAAAGTATTAGGCATTGGTTGCTCTATAACCTTACCGCTTATACAGGATGGCGTTGTATGGGGTGCTTTGACACTTGGAAAAGGAATTGAGCAAAGGGACTTCAGCGATGTTGAGCTGAGCTTGTTAGATATTCTGACGGGACAACTTGCCAGCTCGGTGCAACGTCAGAACTTATTAGACAAAATTCACTTTCAGGCTTTTCACGACAGTCTCACCCAGCTACCAAATCGATTGAGGTTCGAAAACGTACTTAGCGAAATTGTCTGTGAAAAAAATGAAAAAACGGATCGATTTGCTTTGTTGTTTTTAGATCTCGATGGGTTTAAAGCTGTCAATGACAATCAAGGTCACAGAGTTGGGGATGAGCTTTTAAAGCAGGTATCCAAGCGACTCGCTGGAAGTTTGCAGGAAAAAGATTTACTGGCCAGAATGGGTGGGGACGAGTTTGCTGTTTTGCTGCGTGGGGTAAAATCGCGCGAGTCTGCATTGTCGATAGCATCTCGGCTTAGTGGTGCCATAGGCAAGAAATTTATAGTCGATAAATACAATCTCAAAATTGGTGTCAGTATCGGTGTTAGTTTTTACCCTGATAATGGCGAAACAGTAGACGACTTACTTCGTAACGCTGACTTTGCTATGTACGAGGCCAAGGCTGAGGGTAATAGTAGCGTCAAAAGTTTCAATTTAAGCATGGCGGAGCAGTACCGAGATCGTGTTGCGTTAGAGTCTGATTTGCTCAATGCTATCGAGAACCAGCAGTTCGAACTCCATTACCAGCCCAAAGTAGATATAGTTAATGGCGTGGTGAGCGGCGCCGAGGCTCTGCTACGCTGGCGCCATCCTGCTCATGGGTACGTTTCCCCAGCTGATTTTGTGCCTTTAGCCGAAGAGGCTGGGTACATTACAGAAATTGGCAAATGGGTATTGAACGAGGCGGTACGTCAAAATGCTTTGTGGGTTAATCAAAATGCTTTTAACTTGTCTATGGCTGTGAATATATCAGCGCCTCAATTTGTATTAGAAGATTTTGCATCTGGTGTTATTGCTATTTTATCAGAACATAAAATGTCACCAGAATTGCTGGAGCTGGAAGTGACAGAGTCAGTTGTCATGAACAGTTTGTCCAAAGTCGTTGCCACCCTGGATGGTTTGCGAGAGCAGGGCGTTAGTATTGCTATTGATGATTTCGGTACAGGCTATTCATCGTTGGCCTATCTTGAAACGCTTCCATTGGATTGCATGAAAATAGATAAGGTGTTTGTTGATAAATTAGTTACCGGATCAGAGAAAAACTCATTGGTAAATACCATATTGACGATGGCGCGTACGTTTGGCCTTCGAACCGTAGCCGAGGGCATAGAAACCGAAGATCAACTCCAGAAGCTAAAGTCACTGGGTTGTGAATGTGTGCAGGGTTTTTATTTTTCCAAGCCGGTTCCCGCATCAGATATTCCTGCTGCAATTGCTGAAATTGAAAGTCGCTTCAACGCAAGTCATATCAACCAAAGTCGTTTCACCGAAAATCGCAAAGCAGGTTAGGCTAAGACCTAAAATTTGTCTTTACGCAGCCTGACCTCTGCAAACACTTCCTCATCGCTGGCACTCCCCATACCAAGAAACGCTCTGAGCTCCGGGTTTTTTGAACGCAGAAACGGATTGGTTGCAAGCTCTTCTTTTATTGTGCTTGGTACTGTGGGTTTTCCGTCAGCTCTTAACGACTCGATATGATGAGCCCGTGTTTGTAAGGCTGCATTGTCTGGATCGACTGATAGAGCAAATTTTGCGTTTGCAAGTGTGTACTCATGGCTGCTGTACACAATGGTGTCTACAGGCAATGCAGCGAGTTTTTCCAGGCTGGCGTGCATGGTACTGGCGTCACATTCGAACAAGCGTCCACATCCAAGTGTAAACAGAGTATCACCAGTAAATACAATACCTTCATCAGGAAGGTAGTAGTTCATCATGTCTTTGGTGTGCCCGGGCGTGTGTATGACTTTTACCAGGGTGCCGGCAAACGAAAACGCCTGAGCGTCGTTTACTTGTTTGTCCAGTCCAGCGATGCTTTGCGACAACGGAGCGGGGCCAGTAACGCAAGCCCCGGTTTCGCGTTTTAACTCTACAACACCATCGGTATGATCACCATGATGATGTGTTACCCATATTTCAGTTAAAGACCATCCTGTTTTCTTTAGCGCAGCTTTCGCAGCAGCTGCATCGCCACAATCAACACAAGTGGTTTCACTGGTATTAGGTGAGTGCAGTAGTACGCCGTAGTTGTCTGACAAGTACGGAAATTGATAAACATGCAGCTTGCTCATACTAGGCGCTCCAGTTGGCCTGAGGTTGTCTTACATTTGTGTAATTACCAGGTGCCTGTGTTTTCCATATCAGCCCAGGGTGCTGCAGGCGCAAGTGGCTCACCTTCTTGAAGAAGCTCAATTGAAATGTTGTCGGGGGATTTTACAAAGGCCATGTTGCCATCACGGGGTGGTCTGTTTATCACAACGCCTGCATCCATCAGTTTTTGACAGGTTTCGTAAATGTTATCGACGCGGTATGCCAAGTGGCCAAAATTTCTGCCAGTGTCGTAGTCTTCGGGATCCCAGTTATAGGTGAGTTCGAGTTCTGGCGCGTTATTCGCGGATGAGTTTTTTTCATCTTTGGGGGCCGCTAAAAAAATAAGCGTGAAGCGGCCCGCCTCTACTTCTTTGCGGCGTACTTCAGTCATACCAAGTTTGTTGCAATAAAAATCAAGTGATGCGTCTACATCTTTTACTCTAACCATGGTGTGCAGGTATCTCACGACGTATTCTCCTGAAGCTGTAAATAAAAAAGGTTTTTAAGTATTAGCTATTGTCGCACATTGGATTCGTGCAGGTAAAATTCGTTGCGAAATATATCGCGTCAAATCGCCACTTTGACGCTATTCAACGGTCACGCTTTTCGCAAGGTTTCTGGGTTGATCAACATCGCGACCAAGACTCACTGCGCTGTGATAGGCCAACAACTGAAGCGCTACACCCATAATTGCGGGCAGCGTGAGCTCATCAGTGTGGGGCACCCGGATGACTTCGTCTGCTAACTTATCGATACGATCATTGACCGTTTTTGTTGCGCTTGTGAGCGCTATGATTGGACCCCCGCGAGCTTTTATTTCCTCCATTGAAGAGATCGTTTTGGGTAGCAGATCGTCGTTGGGCAAGATAACAATGCAAGGAGTCTCTTTCGTGACCAGGGCTAATGGCCCATGTTTTAATTCGGATGCCGGGTAGGCTTCAGCGTGTATATAGGAAATTTCTTTTAGCTTTTGTGCGCCCTCAAGTGCAATTGGATACCCATTAGTTCTGCCAATAAAGAACGCACTTCGGCTGTGTTTGTATGTGTCAGCAATTTTTGCTATATCAGATTCTGCTGCAAGCACCTGGCGAATATTATCTGGAAGTGCTTTTAGTTCTTTAATCATTCTATTGCCTTGCTGAGGTGAGATATCTCGAGTTCTTCCCAGTAACAAAGCCAGCAATGAGAAAGCGGTTAGCATACTGGTATAAGCTTTGGTTGAAGCTACCGACACTTCAGGGCCAGCGTGCATATAAATACCACCATCCACTTCTCTTGCGATTGTGCTCCCAACGCTATTGACTATCCCTAAAACGAAGCCGCCCTTACGACGCACTTCGCGAAGAGCTGCCAAGGTATCAAAGGTTTCTCCGGATTGACTGACCACTATATAGAGTGCGTCTTGCTCGATGACTGGATTTCGATAACGAAATTCAGCCGCAGGCTCGGCTACAACCGGTATGCGTGCCAGGGACTCGATCATACTCGCTCCGGCAAGCCCTGCATAATAGGCAGACCCGCAACCAAGAATAATGATACGTTTAATGCCGATAAGATCTCGTGCTGCTAAATTAAGACCACCCAGATGGGCGGTTGAAAATCGCTCGTCAAATCGGCCGCTTAAAGTTTGTTGCACCGTATCAGGCTGGTCGACAATTTCTCTGTATAGATAGTGTGGATGGCCCCCGCGATCGTAGTTTGCATTTTCATTGTTTAATGTGATTACTTCTTTGTGTGCACCGTCATTGCGCGACTGATTTTTTTGGGTGGAGTTTTTACGTGTTAAATCTTTACTCGTCATGCTCGAGTCCAATCGCACAACTGAGAATCCTTGTGGTGAGAGTTCTGCTATTTCACCATCGTCCAGATGCACCACTTGATTCGTGTACCGACTTAATGCAGCCATATCAGAGCCAGCTAGCATTTCATCATCGCCAACACCAATAATGACCGGACTGCCGTTTCTGGCAATGATAATTTTGTCGGGATTTTGTTGATCAATTACGGCTAAACCATAAGTACCTACGATCATCGATAGCACTTCGCGTACAGCCGTCATTAAATCACCGCTCTGTTGTGCCAGCAAATGCGCAATGACTTCAGAGTCGGTTTGTGATGTGTATTGTTGATCGGGGCTGAGCATGGCCTTGAGTGCATCAACGTTTTCAATAATGCCGTTGTGCACGACAGAGATACGATTGCTCGAGTCATTGTGCGGGTGTGCATTTTCATCCGTCGGAGTTCCGTGCGTCGCCCAGCGCGTATGACCAATGCCGCAATGCCCAGAGATTTCACCCTCAAGTTTGCTCTCTAAAACGTTCAGCTTGCCGGCAGCCTTTTGAGTCTTAATTTTTTTTCTTGAGATAATTGATATACCGGTAGAGTCGTAACCCCGGTATTCCAATCGCTTCAGTCCATCCAGCAGAATTGGCATGGCTTGTTGTTTTCCAGTGTAGGCAATGATTCCGCACATAAAAAAATTCTCTATCCGTAAATAGCTCGACGAATTTGTCGAGCGCTTAGTTTTTTAGCTTTAAATCGACGTTGCGATAACTCTTGCTGCAACTCGGAAAAAATTTGCTGATTGTTGTAGCCGAGGGTTTGCAATTCCTGATGTCGAGTGCGCAAAAATTCCTCCGATGTGTCGGAGTAATAGTTGAGTACTTCAATCACCAAATGGGTGGCCTCCTGGGCCGTCATCCGGCTGCGTCGACACAGGTGATCTATTAGCTCCGCTGGGAGTTCTGTGGTGGCGTCACTTTCTGGCTGATCAGCATGCATTGGGTTATTAAGGAGCTACGGAAGAGTTTGGGCCATAAATTTGCCCGAAAACGGGCAAAATATCCAAATAATTATCCGATTTTAGCTAACTATGCAAATTTAATGGCCAAATTTAATGGGGACGGAGGGATTTAATATTGTCCACGCAAAGCGTGTGGACAATATTAAATCCCTCCGTCCCCATTAATCTTCGGGGTTTTTGGCTATGCTGGCTGGGTGTCCTTACTTACTGAACCAGCGTGCATCACGCCGGGTATGTGGCTACTGCCTGCTTTTGCGGCCAGTAGTGATATCTGGCCAGAGATCGAGTCGATTGTCGCTGTAGCGCCTTTACGGCACATGCAAACTCAGCGCGGATTTACCATGTCGGTCGGTATGACCAATTGCGGCAACGTGGGTTGGGTATCAGATCGACGAGGCTACCGTTATAGCCCCATCGATCCACAATCCGGTCAGCCTTGGCCGAAGATGCCAGCCTTGCTCGCTACACTTGCTACCAATGCCGCATCTCATGCCGGTTTTCCCGATTTTAAACCAGACGTGTGTCTGATCAACCAATATAAACCAGGTGCTCAAATGGGTGCACATCAGGACCGCAACGAACGCAGTTTTGATCATCCAATAGTGTCTGTGTCTTTGGGTTTGAGCGCTCGGTTTTTTGTTCAGGGTGAAACTAAAGGAGGTAAGTCGATTCCGGTCGATGTGCACGATGGCGATGTCATTGTTTTTGGCGGTGAAGCCCGACGTTGTTATCATGGAGTGCGCAAACTTAAACCAGGAACCCACCCATTGTTTGGTGAAGCAAGGTGGAATTTAACCTTCCGTGTTGCGCTTTAATACCATCAATTCAGTTGCCATCTGATTGACGATGTTGACACTCTGAATTAACATGAGCAGCTAGTAACAACGCAAGGATAATCAGTGTCTTTCATGTTTGGACAAACCGAGCTGGCTAACCGTAAAGCTCGCCAATCCCATCATATTGTACTGTTTTTGATCAGCCTTGTAGTTGTGGTGCTTGGTGCATCTTTTAGCGTGCGAGCAAATGCTAATTCAGCACCCATTCTTAACCCCATACCTGCCCAACAAGTTTTTCCAGACCAAGTTTTTATTTATCGTGTAACGGCCAGTGATGTCGATGGCAACATACCTGGCATTAGAATGCTTAACGCCCCATCAGGGGCAAGCCTTGCGGACTTGTACGATGGCACGCGCGAATTCAGATGGTCAGTGCCAACACAGATAGCCAATCAAACCGTCATCATTTTTCAAGCAGTCGATGCCGCTGATCCGTCGTTAATCGCAACACAACGCATGGTGCTATCAAAAGCTAATCCTGCCAATAGTGTTGTAAACGATGCCAATTCGATTTCTGAACAATTAACAACTGAAGACTCAGAGCCCGATTTGGGTGTTACTCAAAACAGCGCTCCTCTGTTGCCCGACATTGGTCAGCAAGCTTTGCAAGTTAATCAAGAGTATCAGTTGTACATCCGGCCAACCGATCCGGACAACACAGTACCGGGATTGACCACTCGGTCCTTACCCGATGGTGCTGTTTTAGAGGACGCATTTGATGGTAGTCGTCTGCTTCGTTGGCGACCCAATACAAACCAGATTGGTGAACACCGAATCCTGCTAATTGCGATTGATGCGGTTGATTCTGCTTTGCGGACTGAGCGTGAAGTTCTTTTTGTCGTTGCTGCCGATGGCTTTGCTGACGCTGCGCAGACTGACTCTATAGTTGATGGGCAAACTGACGCGACCACGACAATTGATATCACCAACGAGACGCTCGAGGGAACAACACAAGCCTCTGAGCAATTGCCGTACATTGAACCGATTTCTACTCATGTGGTTGGCGTCGGGCAGTTGGTCAATTTTCGTGTGGTACCGCGAATGCCGGACAAAAGCGCTGCGATATTGCACGTTGATCGACTGCCTGGCAACGCAAGCTTCGATGATAACCTGGACGGTACTCGTACTTTTCATTGGCCAACAAGACATGATGAGCAGGGTGAGCACACGTTTCGTTTTACCGCTATTCATGCAGACGATGTAAGTCAAAGAGTGAGTACCGAAGTGATGGTGGTGATCGGCGACCCCACCGAAGGAAGCTCTGAACCTGATATTGCAGTTGATGAATCATCCGAGTCAGACATTGATACAGCAGAGCCGGATTCAACAGAGACTGATACATCCGAGTCGGGTGATTTGTCTGGTCAAAATCTTCCGCCAATCATCAATCCCATTGCACCTCAGCGCGTACAGGTAGCTACTGAGTTACGTTTTCGGGTTATTGCTACCGATAAAGATGGCGGCGTGCCGGGACTGCACATAGAGAACGCGGTTGGTGATGTTCGATTTGAAGACAATGGCGATGGTTCGCGCGAGTTTTTTTGGCGGCCAAGTGAACAGCAAGTCGGCACCTACACATTTAAAGTTGTGGCTACCGATTACGTAGATTCATCATTGGTTACCAGCATGCTGATCAACGTTGAGGTGCTTAATGATGGCACTGTTGCTGAAAACGAACAGGACCAGGAACAGGTCGCACCGCCAACCGAGCTAAACAATTCTGCCAGGGCGCAAACCCCAGCTGATGCAGCGCGATTTTTACAGCGCGCAAGCTTTGGCCCCAATGTAACGTCTGTGAATAAACTGATGCAGCAGACATACTCCGACTGGATTAACGATCAAATGAACATACCGCAAACGCGGTATCTTGATGGTGTCGATAGCGTTCTGCGCGAATACGGTTTAATTAACATTATTGATGGGCGTCGGCAATTCGATCGGCAACAGATCAGAAGTGATATTTTCTGGAACATGGCTGTCACTGCACCAGACCAGCTTCGGCAGAGGGTGGCATTTGCACTGGGACAAATATTGGTGGTATCAGATAAAGATGCTGGTTTGGATAATAGAGTACGAGGTATTGCTAACTATCACGATTTATTGGCCGCTGAGGCGTTTGGAAACTACAGAACGCTTTTAGGTAAGGTCACTCTCAATCCGATGATGGGTGATTTTTTAAGTATGCGGCGTAACGAAAAGCCAGACCTTGAAAATAACATTCAATCTGATGAAAACTATGCTCGTGAAGTCATGCAGTTGTTTAGCATTGGCCCGACAACTTTGCAGTTAAATGGTGATTCGGTAATCGGTAGTAACGGGCAGCCTGCACCCACTTATGGACAAGAGGACGTGGTCAATCTAGCCCGGGTTTTTACTGGGTGGAATTATGGCGATGCCAGCGTTATGCGTACCAGCACCAGAACGCCACAAAGCGAAATAATTCCAATGAAAGCGTTTCAGGCCTTTCATGATACTTCTGCCAAAACCATTGTGGGTAACGCAGCCATCAAAGCCGGTCTGTCCGCGCAAGCTGAACTCGATATTGCTTTGGATGCGTTGTTCAATCATCCCAACGTTGCGCCTTTTGTGTCTCGGCAACTAATTCAGCGACTAGTGAGCAGCAATCCATCTGGCAACTACATTGCCCGAGTTGCGTCCATCTTTATCAATAACGGACAAGGTGTGCGCGGTGATCTTGCGGCAGTTGTACGTGCCATTTTACTCGATGAAGAAGCGCTAAATGGTCACGCACAAAAACAGTGGGACTTCGGCAAGTTGAAAGAACCCATTGTTAAAATCGCATCGATTTGGCGTGCGTTTGATGCCAGAGGAAGTTTTGGCAAATTTCGCTACTCTGGTATAAACGCGGATTTTTTACAAAGCCCCTATAGTGCGCCGTCGGTATTTAATTTTTATTCAGCAAACTACACACCACCTGGAATTATTGCTGACCAAAACAAAGTTGCACCCGAAGCACAAATTCTAAATGACACCACTATTTTGCGTGCAGCCGACAGGTTGTTTGACTATGCACACGAAGTGCCGCTGGGTACAGCAAGTAATTCCAATCAACATGCCATTGTTTTGAACATTGAAGCTGAAAAGGCGTTGGCGAATGATGTCCCGAAGTTGGTTGATCATTTGCGTGACAAACTGTTGGCTGGTTCCATGACTGACGGCTTGCGATCAACTTTGGTGGAGCTAGGCAACGCAACACCGTTGGGTGATAACGGCGAGCAGCGTGTTAGAGAATTGCTCTACGTGTTGTTTATCTCCCCTGAGTTTGCGGTGCAGCGATAGTCTGTTCAAAGTCAGTAATACCAGTAAGAACTTAACCGCCAAACTTTCGAACTTTGATCTCTAAAAGTCGGCACTGCCAGGAAATACCACTAGATGAATCGATATCAACGCGAGAGACGCTTTTGGTTAAAGAACGCAGCTCTGGTTGCAGGGGCTGGTGCGACATCTACCCTTGCAGGTTTGTCTGCCCTTGATGCGATGGCGCAGGACACTGCGGATTATCGTGCCTTGGTGTGTGTGTTTTTGTATGGCGGAAATGACTCGCTAAATATGTTTGTTCCGCGAAGCGCGGACCAGTACGAACTCTACGCAAGTGCCAGACGTAATTTGGCTGTGTCCAAAGAGAGTTTAATCGGTGTCTCACCCACTGCATCAGACGGCTCCCAGTATGGTTTTCATCCGTCAGTTCCGGAAGTAGCATCGCTGTTTAATAGTGGCAAATTAGCCGTAGTGGGCAATGTTGGGCCATTGATTGTTCCCACCACAAGAGACGACTATCAGGCAAACCGAGTGGCCTTGCCACCGCGCTTGTTTTCACACAACGACCAGCAGAATTTTTGGCAAAGCCTGCAGTCTGCCGCACCCCAACCCTCGGGTTGGGCGGGACGGGTAGCTGATGCCATGCAGACCCAGTACATCAATGGTGAGCTGTCCATGAACATATCAATGGCCGGCAGCAATTTGATGCAAACGGGGGCCTCAAGTATTCCGTACAACTTATCTCCGGCAGGTGTTGTACATCCCAAAATGAATTCTGTGCTCACGGGTTACGGTCGATTGGAGCGTCGGCAGAAAGCCATTGACGCTTTGATTGGCAGTGATACAGGCAACTTGCTATCGAATCACTACCGCGAAACCATGCGTCGCTCTATTGTGGTTGGTGACAGTTTGGGTGAAGTGTTAGACAGCAGTGTCAGCATCGAAACCGGTTTTCCTGGCACCGATTTGGGATCTGCTATGAAGATGGTTGCCAGAATGATCGCCAACCGAAATATTCTGGGCCTGCGCAGACAAATTTTCTTTGTAGGCTTTGGCGGTTGGGATACACATGGTAATCAAAACGCGCGTCACCCTGCATTGTTGCGCACTTTAAGTGAATCATTGGGCGCTTTTTATAACGCAACCGAATCTTTAGGTGTGGCCTCGCAAGTCACCACATTTACAGCGGCCGACTTTGGTAGAACACTGACTACCAATGGTGACGGTACTGATCACGGTTGGGGTGGGCATCAAATCGTTTTAGGTGGTGCTGTTAAAGGTAATGCTATTTATGGACAAATGCCAGAAATTCGTATAGAAGGACCCCAAGACTCAGGACGAGGGCGACTTATACCCACCACATCTGTGGATCAATACGCAGCTACCCTGGCGAGTTGGTATGGTTTACCCGATGGGAACATGGCTGATGTTTTTCCAAATCTGAGTAATTTTGATCAACGCAATCTGGCTTTCCTGTAAATGGACTGCAATTAAATTAACCAGTCAGAACAGGCTAGTTTGCGTTTGAGCGTTTTGCTTTGTTGTATCGGAATTGAATTCCAGGCAGTCAACTCGTGTAGAGTAGTGCGCTTGTATTCAGGATGCTTCTCTTGCAACGCTTTCACGACCTTCCAGATAACTTCAAGGGCTCGATTTCGGTCGTCGTGGCGGCGTTGTTGTTAACCGCTGCGGTAGCATTAATTAAGTTGGCCGGTGAACGGCTACCCATCATCCAGCTGCTGTTCTTGCGACAACTGGGTATGGCTTTTATGTTGTATCCGGTGTTAGCCAAGGATTTCCCTAACAGTATTAAAACCAGCAAGCCAGGTTTGCAAGTGTTGCGAGTTGGCCTGGCACTCATTGCATTGCTAGGTGGTTTTACGGCTGTGGTAAACATGCCTTTAGCCGATGCCACGGCTTTAGCGTTTGCCAAAAGTTTCTTCGTCACCGTGTTTGCCGTTGTTTTATTGCGTGAATATGTGGGCCCCTATCGCTGGTTTGCTTTGGTTGTGGGATTTTTGGGTGTGGCAATAATGATGCAGCCAGGTTCCAGTGGATACAGTATTTATGGCGTCTATGCTATTGCCGGCGCGGCGGCAGCTGGCCTTGTTATGGTAATTATTCGTATCTTGAGCCAAACCGAATCCAGCGAATCGATAATGAGTTATCAAATTTTTGGTGTCGGTGGCATTACATTAATTCCGGCTGTCATGGCTTGGGTTGCACCAACACCTGTGGAATGGCTGATTATTGTGGCTATCAGTGTTTTATCGTTTTATGCTCAAAAAGCCAATATATTTGCTTACAAACACGGTGAAGCCTCGCTACTGGCATCACTGGATTACATCCGGTTACTGTTTGCAGCGGTGATTGGTTACCTGTTGTTTGGTCAATTACCACAACTCACTACGTGGATTGGCGCTGGTATAATTATTCTGGCGGCGATATTCACTGTTTATCGCGAGGCAAAGCGCCAGCAGACTTTAACGCGTGCTCCAGGTGCCAGAGGCTTCAATAATACTTAAGCTTTATCACTATATTTAGCGCTATTTCGCATGACATGAAACAGATATACCTTTTTATTCCTCGCGCTTTGTTTAGCTTACTGTTGCCTGTGATTGTTAGCTTCACTGGCTTCAGCGCATTTGCAAACACGGAAGACAATGCAAATGCCGATACAAATCAAACCCACTCACCCGAATGCGTAATCTTGTTGCATGGCCTGGCGCGCACTGCAGCATCCATGTCTGAATTGGAACAAGCGTTAAAAGATGCAGGTTACGTGGTTGCCAATATTGATTACCCATCACGTAAACAACCTGTAGAGGAACTCTCTGGCCCTGCTATTGATAAAGGCATAGCCCGGTGTGCTAACAAGACTGCCGGAAAAATTCATTTTGTTACCCATTCAATGGGCGGAATTTTGGTTCGGCATTACTTTAAGCAAAACAGTGTTAACCCAAACGGGGCAGTGCAGTTTGGCCGAACCGTTATGCTTGGTCCCCCTAATCACGGCAGTGAAGCAGTTGACGGTTTAAAAGATGTGCCCGGTTTTATTTTTTTAAATGGACCAGCAGGTTTGCAAATGGGTACCGACGATCTCAGCGTGCCACGAAAGCTGGGGCCAGCAAAAAATGAAGTGGCGATTATTGCCGGCACCTTTAGTATTAACTGGGTGTTGTCTACCTATTTACCCGATCCAGATGACGGCAAGGTGTCTGTTGAAAGTACAAAGCTTGAAGGTATGTGCGCGCACCTGGAAGTAAACGTATCGCACCCGTTTATTATGGAAGACGAAGACGTAATCGCAGAGACAATCAGTTACCTGCAAACTGGCAAGTTCATTAGCCCACAAGCACAATACCCCAACTGCCCCTTCAAATAACCATCCAATTGTAACAATGGGGACGGAGGGATTTAATTTTGACCAATTTTTTGTCCAAGCAATCCAGTTAGTTCAGGGCTGGATAAATTTTTATGCCTATCTCACAACATCAAGCCGACAACTGATCTTCAATAGGGAATTGCTTGCTGAATCTGCCCGCAGTGTCAGGCATAGTAAACAACAATAATCATGATTTATTGCTGGTGAGGAAAAGCCTGCCCGGCTTGTCGATCTACTAAGCGATCTGGAAAAGCAGAGTCGATTCAACGCGCACTAAGCTGCTTTATCATTACCTTTGGCAACTGGATTAATTCGAGCATTTATATACGCCCACATCTCTTTCTCTTCTTTTGTGCGAATGCTATCAAGCTCCATCATCTCACCCACATGGTCAAGTAATGCCTGGCGTTGTGAGGATGGTTGTTTGGATAATGTATTGAGCGCAGCTTCGAATTCTTCATTGATGCCGGGTTCAATAGAATGACGCATAGGAAGTATGTCGTTGGTGTAGCACTTCAGGCAGTTTTTATAACTTCTGCGATTTTTCTCTTGGTTATTTCCCGCTGTTTCAATCATCAACGAGAGCACGATAGATAGTTCGTGAGAGAAATCATTGATCGGGTGGTGATTGCTGCTGAAGTGTGTGTCGGGATTTACTGTTGCTTTAAATTCGGGCATTACCACGGGCGCTGATGCTCGCTTTAACTTGTTTTGTCGGTTGCGCTGCTTTATATCGAAGTGCTTATCAAGTTTTGCAATACGTTTGCTGGTTGCCGGGTGCGTTGCCAATAGTTTTGGAAACAGGAAGTTGCTTCGGGGTGAGTCGATACACAAGTGCGCTATTTCGCCAGCGTAGCGTGAGCTTAAACCGCGACTGGCATTGGTATCTGAAATTTTATTCAGGGCACTGGCCAAACTCCAGCTATCGCGAGTGAATTGAACGGACTTGGCGTCTGCCAGTAACTCGCGTCTGCGAGAATAGGCGGACTTTAGAATGTCTCCACTAAAAACGAATACAGAGCCCAGCACACATAACACCGTACCGGTAATGACGAAAAACAATGCGCCAGCGGCGCTTTCTGATGCGTCAGTGTGGCTTATCTTTTTGCCGAACTTGGTCATGTCTTCAAAACAAAATTTGCCTGCTTCATCAATTGCGTTTAATCCGCCTAAGACTACAAGCAAACGCATGTTTATAGCCAAATCACTGTTGGTAATGTGGCCGAATTCGTGCGCGACTACGGAACGCAATTCGTTTTGATCTAACTTGTCTAATGCTCCTTGGGTAACAACCAGAGCCGTGTTTTTTTTATTTCCTGCGACAAATGCATTTATCGCAGTTTCATTTCGCATGCAGTAGCAATCAGGTGTAGTGGCACCTGCGGCAATGGCCATTTCATCTACAATATTCAGCAGTGCTTTATCTTCACGACTGGCTGATTGACGAGTGACTTCTTGCGCCCCGACTCGAAGTGCTATTTGATATCCACCCGCTGCAACGTCTCTCCAACGTCGAAAACATCCCGCCAAAATAACACAGGCTAAAAGTGCAGAAAGGCCAATCTTGATTAAAAAGGTGTCCGCATCTGATGCGAAATAACCGATGATGCTGGCAATTGATCCAATTACCCAGCTTAATAACAAAAAGCCGAGTACAAATGCAATCGACGCAATGAGTAAAATGATAGTTGAATTACGCTTCGCAGAACTTTGACTTTCAAAAAAGTCCATATGGCAGATCCTTTTCCCAATACTAATAGCCAAGGCGATTAAAGAGTTAGCGGCCTGTTATGCAACAATCTGTGTGATACAGTTCGATTTTTATGTGCGGATACACACACAGAACAGCGATGCAAATAATGATCGGGGTGTACGCCACAATCGTGTGCGTTCCGAGATCATGCAACAGAATTGGCGCAACTCGGCGTAGATCAGCTTTATGGTCTCTCAACGCAAAGTAGTGAATATCAAAAAGAGGCAGCTGATCGTCTGCATTTACCGTTTACTTTATTGTCAGATAATAGCCTGGCACTGACCAGGCATATGCGTCTGCCCACGATGCAGGCAGGTGGCAAAACATTATTAAAGCGTCTGACTTTAGTTGTTAAGAACACAAAGATTATTCACACTTTTTATCCGGTTTTTCCACCGGACGAAAATGCTGCGCGTGTCATTGAATGGCTGACTTGGAATGACTGACTTTGATCTATTAACTTTGATCTATTAGCTTTGATCTATTAAAAAGGCAGTGGCGTGCTTGCTGCTATTAGCTTATGGTTTTGCTAAGCTTCTTATGCAGCTCTTTGAAATGCTGGTTAGTAAACTATTTGTTAAGTTTCTTCGTAAGCTCTTTATTAAGCTTCTTAGCAATCTCCTTGGCATGATACTGAGCGAGCAACTGAGCGAGCTATTTGGTAAGCTCCTTAGCAAAGTACACACGGGAGAATCCATCTTCAGTTTTCCGATGGGTTTCTGCATAACCTAAGTGCTTATACAGAGCAATGTTTTCGTGCATCAGCTCGTTGGTGTACAACTCTATACGGCTTTGGCCTTTATCCTGACTGATGTTCTCAACGTGCTGTAGGAGCTGTTTGCCAATACCCTTTGCCTGATGAGAGGGCAGCACCGCAATATTCTCTAACTGTTCGCAATCACCCTGTTCGAAGTGAATAGCAAAACCAACCAGTTCGCTGTCTATTTTTGCAATGCTGATAGTGCCTTTGCTCATAGCACGAGTAAAATCTACTCGCATGGGCGCTGGCTCTTTACCCATTCGTTCAACGTAGTGCTTATAGGCCGATTGCGCACACGATCGAACGGCATCTGCGTCTGAAACGTTCGCTTCAGAAATAGTGATGGATGGCATGTGCAAGCTACTTCACGTGCTCAGTAAGATTAATGGTTTTGCCAAATGGGTCAATCACATAGAACCGTTTGATGCCCCAGGGCTCTGTGGTCATTGGGTAGCTGATGGTGAGCGTAGAGGCTTGCACACGTTCGTGCACCTCGTCCAAGTTATCAACCTCGATTGACAGATCTGGCACCGGGGTTCCTGATCCGCCTTCGCTGGCAACACTGAGCAGACACGTGTTTGTCTGGCCGGAGGAGTAGGTGCTAATCCACCCAAGGTCCATGACTGATTCCATATCCAGAATGTCTACATAGAATTGTTTAGCCAGCGACAGATCACAAGCTGAAATGTTAGTCACAATTTTTTTGACAGCCATTTGAAGGCCCTGTCTTTTCTAAATACGCCAAGATTAGCACGTCATGGCAGAAGCTATCGCAATAGAATGACGGACAAAAAAAGCCCGCATAACGGGCTTTGTTCTACAGTTGTTTTTTAACACAGCTGGCGACGCAGCTATCCGTATTTGTCTTTCGTTTCCAGATGCACCGCAAGCTCGTTGAGTTTCTCGGCGTATTCGTTCAGCATCCTGACGTCCCCCTTGCGCAGCGTCACGCGGTGAGCGTAGTTACCTTTGGATAGTTCTTCAACGTGTCGGGTGAAAGGTCTGAATGGGCCAACCAGTCGATGTGTATAGGCCACGCAAACAACGGCAAGCAAGATAACGTACAAAACAAACAGCGCGCCGCAGTAGCGAAACAAGTAAATAAGCTGCATGTTGATTTCGTCTTCGTAGTAACTGGTACCGCCGCCAGACGTTGAAATGCTGCCAATCAAATTACCGAAAGCAACGTACAGAAAAGCACCCAGAAGAACGGCTACTACAGCAGTCAGGCCGAGCATATACATGAGCAGTTTGAACTGCAGGAACGGCTCCCACACAGCATTAACCAGCTTTCGCTGATGCTTTTGGGGTTTCTCCGCAGACTCTGCCTGCTCAATGGCTTCAGATGCACTCATACTCATCAATCCTCATCGATACCCACGATATATCGGGCGCAGAGCTCGATTCCTTAGCCGTATCGTGGATTTGCTTTGATGTAACCCGGGGTTGGGGCTATTCTGCGAGATCGATCACATCTGTGCTGATGCTGGGGCTGCGGTATAGTGTGACGCATCTTCCGTGCTAATCAGAATCAGTCATGTACAAATTAGGCGATAAGCAGCCCACGATCAGTTCGAACTACTACATAGCCCCCGGGGCCGCCGTCATCGGTGATATTCGAATCGGTGAGGATGTCAGTATTTGGTTCAACGCTGTGCTACGTGGCGATAACGATACAATCGAGATTGGCGATGGCTCTAATATTCAAGATGGTGCTGTAATACATGTTGACCCGGGCCAACCTTGCACCATTGGTAAGCGCGTAACTGTTGGTCATAAAGCGATGCTACATGGTTGTACTGTGGGTGACTTTAGTTTAATTGGTATGAACGCTGTCGTGCTTAACGGGGCAGTTATCGGAAAACATTGTTTGATCGGTGCGAATGCGCTGGTGAAAGAGGGAATGGAGATTCCTGACGGTTCGCTGGTATTAGGGTCGCCAGCCAGAATTGTTAAAAAGTTAGAGGATGCCGCGTTGGATAAGATGGACGCTGGTACACAGAGCTACATTGACAAGATTGCTTTGTATAAAGATGAGCTGTCGCGAATTCGTTAAGCGCGTCTTCCGCCCGCCATTAGCCATTTACATCGCACTGCCCAACATCCTTTATGAGCAGTGCGGTAGTGTTGCTATGGAGTCAGTGCAAACGATTCATCGTAGCTCTCACCCTCAATTACCGATTCAAACGCTTTAAGTCGTTTGTGTATCGACATTAGCTCCACAATGGTTGTCCATGAGTTAACCAGATATTGGAATGAGTTCTCTACTTGGCCAAATGCCTGGCTTATCTGCTGGTAGACACCGAAAGTGATGGCGCCAGCAACAAAGGTGGGACCCAGCGCAACAAGCGGAACGAAATTCGCACCTTGCAAGTAAGCATATCGAAATACATCAAAGTACAAGTAGTTAAAATACAGTTTGAAATAGTTTTTACGCACGTCCCCATACAGCTCTTTTACTGACGGTGGGTCAGCTCTGTCAGCGTTATCTTCTCCGTAAACCAGCTCTTTCCGATAGGCCGCTTCGACTTTTTGATTTTTAAATTCCAGACCGGGGAGTTTATATCCCACTGCAGCCAGCAAGACGGTACCAAAAATAGAAGAAATCAAAGCGACAAAAACCAGTGAACCATTGACTGGACCAATTAACGGTAGTTCGGTAACTTGCTTTGAAAGCGTCCAAAGCAAAGGCAAGAAGGCCAATAACGTCATTATGGCGCTGACAAAGGCTGCACCCAAGCCTTCCATAATGCCTGCAAAACGCATGGTGTCTTCCTGAACACGTTGAGATGCACCTTCGACTGAGCGTAATTTGCCCCAGTTCGACATGTAGTATTCGTTCATGGCTGTTCGCCACCGGAACACATAATGACGAACAAAGTAAGTAAACAGGACACGCGCCAGGATGGTTGGAATTAATATGCCCAATACCGTAGCGATTTTGCCGTAGTAGTCTTCCATGCTAACTGTATTTGGGGCGGTCAATGCTCGCTGGATCATGTCGTAAAAGTCGCCGTACCAGTTGTTCATCCAGACGCTTATTTGAACCATAAAATAAGTAAATAACAAAATAACAGCACTGCCCAGAACCGACCATAAAAACCAGCGATGTCGGCCAATTAAAGCCCAAAGAACACAAAACAATATGGTCGTTAACGTGATGAATTGATACACCCAGCTTTTGGCGGCATTCAGAAAAGGCGGTCTTTCGCCTTCCACCGTTTCGGGCAAATCTTTGCCAAACAAAGCAAACTGCTCTGCCAAGTCTTCCGCACCAAGGTGCCAAATGGCCAATGCCACCAAAAACCACAAAAATGCGGATAAAAAGAACAGCTTGGGTCTGGGAAAAAACGAGTGGAACATAGTGATGCCCGTGTTGTTAAACGTAATAGATACTCAGTTAGTCTAGTGGGCTTTATGGTAGTTCGCCGCGCAAACATTGCGATATTGCACGGGTGGATGGCAATCATCTTGTAAAACGGTCTGATAACGCACAATCGAGTACCTGGATGGGCAAATTAGCTGGCCAAATACACCGCTGTAATATCGGCTCGGGCGGCTAATTTGGATACAATGGCGCCAGACACAAATAACCGACCTTCAGAGGTTACTAATCAAGATGGCTCAATACGTATACACGATGAACCGGGTGGGGAAGATCGTCCCGCCCAAACGCCAAATCCTTCGCGATATTTCACTGTCGTTTTTCCCGGGTGCAAAAATTGGTGTGCTCGGTCTTAACGGTGCCGGGAAATCTACGCTGCTGCGCATCATGGCAGGCGTTGATACCGAAATCGAAGGCGAAGCCCGCCCCATGCCAGGCATTAATGTGGGGTACTTGCCACAAGAGCCTCAACTTGATCCCAACAAAACGGTTCGAGAAGTAGTGGAAGAGGCGGTTGATGAAATTAAATCCGCGCAGGCGCGTCTGGAGAAAATTTACGAGCTGTATGCAGAACCTGATGCAGACTTCGATGCTTTAGCGGCAGAGCAAGGCAAGCTCGAGGCTATCTTGCAAGCCAGTGATGCTCATAACCTGGAACACCAGCTTGAGATCGCTGCCGATGCGTTGCGATTACCAGACTGGGATGCAAAGGTAGAGCACTTATCTGGTGGTGAAAAACGTCGCGTTGCTCTTTGTCGGTTGTTGTTGTCTGGTCCTGATATGTTGTTATTAGACGAACCGACTAACCATCTTGATGCTGATTCAGTCGGCTGGCTCGAGCAATTTCTTCACGATTTTTCCGGAACAGTCGTCGCCATTACGCACGATCGTTATTTTCTGGACAACGTTGCTGGCTGGATTCTGGAACTTGATCGTGGCTATGGCATTCCGCACGAAGGCAATTATTCTGGTTGGCTTGATGCAAAATCACAAAGACTTGAAACAGAATCAAAACAAGAATCTGCTCACGCCAAAGCCATGAAAGCCGAACTTGAATGGGTGCGCCAAGGAGCCAAAGGACGACAATCAAAATCAAAGGCACGTCTGGCTCGATTCGAAGAGATGCAAACCCAGGAATTTCAAAAGCGCTCTGAGACAAATGAAATTTATATTCCACCCGGTCCTCGATTGGGTGACAAGGTTATCGATTTTGAAAACGTCTCGAAGTCTTACGGTGACAGAGTGCTTATAGAAGACTTGTCTTTTAGTATTCCGCAAGGCGCTATAGTGGGCGTTATCGGCGGAAACGGTGCGGGTAAGTCAACATTGTTTCGCATGATTATGGGTCATGAGCAACCTGACTCAGGCACCATCAGCAAAGGTGAATCTGTTGAAATCGCCTATGTCGATCAAAGCCGAGATGACCTTGAAGGTGATAAAACCGTTTTTGAAGTGCTCTCTGGTGGTTCTGATGTTCTGCAAATCGGTAACTATGAAATTCCTTCCCGAAACTATGTTGGACGGTTTAACTTTAAGGGCAGTGATCAACAAAAGGTGGTTAAAGATTTATCTGGTGGTGAACGTGGTCGATTGCACCTGGCCATGACGCTAAAGCAGGGTGCAAATGTGTTGCTACTCGATGAGCCTTCAAACGACTTGGACGTAGAAACCCTGAGAGCACTAGAAGAAGCTTTACTGGATTTTGCCGGGGCTGCCATTGTAATCTCGCACGATCGCTGGTTTCTTGATCGAGTGGCCACGCATATACTGGCCTACGAAGATCCATCAGAAATCAACTTCTTTGAGGGTAACTACGCTGAATACGAAGCGGACCGGCGTGAACGACTGGGCGATGCTGCCGTGCAGCCTAAACGCGTTCGATATAAAAAGCTTGCCAGTTAAGATACTCTATACCGATTGGCGTTGTTGCTAACTAAATTAGCCTTATAAAATTAAAAACTATGCATACTCAAAAACAACTTGATGAAAAAGGCCTGAAAGTCACACTGGTAGAACATCCGTTGGTGCAGCATAAGCTAACTTTGATGCGGCAAAAAGATCAACCTGTAACGGCATTCAGAAGTTTGCTTCGCGAAATTTCATGGTTATTGTGTTTCGAGGTTTGTCGTGATTTGCCATTAAGAACCAAGCCCATAAAAACCCCGGTCGAAGCTATGGAAGCACCTGTACTAGAGGGCAAGAAGCTGGCTTTTATCTCTATATTGCGCGCTGGCAACGGGTTGTTGGATGGCATGCTTGATGTTATTCCGTCGGCGCGCGTTGGCCATGTTGGTTTATACCGTGATCCAGACACATTGCAGGCAGTCGAGTATTACTACAAAGTTCCGCACAGCATGGCTGAGCGATTAATCGTTGTTGTTGACCCGATGTTGGCGACGGCAAATTCTGCCATAGCAGCGGTACAAAGACTCAAAGAAGGTGGGGCTGTGAACATGCGTTTTGTGTGTTTGATTTCAGCGCCTGAAGGTATTGCCGCCTTTAACAAAGCTCACCCGGATGTACCCATAGTGACCGCAGCAGTAGATTCACACTTAAACGATCATGGCTACATCGTGCCAGGCTTGGGCGATGCCGGTGATCGCATCTTTGGGACTAAGTAAATTGGAACTAAGTAGCTTGGAACTAACTATGCAGATGCTTCCGTGCTTTAGATTGTTCTTGAAACCGGCCATTTGCTTTGACTGTCCGTAAACGACGTGGCAGACGTGTGGCGTCTGCAGACGCCGACTTTGCTCAACAGCCCTTTGCACAACCTGTACATCAGTCTGCCCCCACTAACTATGCATCGATAGATGAGATAGAGTCCTTGCATCTTGCATCCATTAAGGTATTGCAGGAAACTGGTATATGTGTATTACATGAAGATGCCAGGCGCATCATGCGCGATGCTGGTGCCGATGTAAATACAGACACCAACATGGTGAAGTTCGACAGTGAGCTTATCGATTCATTGGTAAGTAAAGCGCCTTCCTCATTTACAATGCATGCGCGCAACCCTGCTCACAATGTTCATATTGGTGACGACAAGCTGACTTTTTGCATGATGGCCAGCGCACCGAATGCGTCTTGCATGGATAAGGGGCGACGAACCGGGAATCGGGAGGATTATCAGAACTTTCTGCGACTCTCGCAAATGCACAATGTGCTGCACATGAATGGCGGTTACCCTTGTGAGCCTGTTGATATTCATGCTTCTGTTCGTCATCTGGATTGCATTAACGATCTGATAACACTCACTGATAAAGCCTTTTGCATTTATTCGCTAGGTACACAACGAAATCAAGATGCAATAGAAATGGTCCGTATTGCGCGTGGTGTCAGCGCAGAGCAATTAAAACAAGAACCTTCTGTATGGACCATCATCAATACAAATTCGCCATTGCAGCTCGATATACCCATGATGCAAGGCATTATAGAAATGTCTTCGATGGGCCAAGTGGTTGTGATAACGCCATTTACCCTGGCAGGTGCGATGGCACCCATCACGGTTGCTGGTGCGTTGGTACTGCAAAACGCTGAGGCGCTTGCGGGTATTGCCTTTAGTCAGATGGTGCGCAGTGGTGCACCCGTAGTGTACGGTGGGTTTACCTCTAATGTAGACATGAAATCCGGCTCGCCCGCATTTGGTACGCCAGAATACATGAAAGCTCAGCTAATCGGAGGGCAATTGGCTCGTCGATATAACCTACCTTACAGAACATCGAATGTGTGCGCTGCTAATACGGTTGATGCACAAGCTGCTTACGAAAGTGTTTTCTCTTTGTGGGGTGCTGTTAATAGTGGTATGAATATACTCAAGCATGGTGCTGGCTGGATGGAAGGTGGATTATGCTGTTCATTTGAAAAAACCATACTCGATATTGATTTGTTGCAGATGGTTGAAGCCTATTTAGCGCCTTTGGATTTCTCAGACGAAGCATTGGCCCTGGACGCCATTGCTGAGGTTGGGCCTGGCGGACACTTTTTTGGTATCCAGCACACACAAGATCGTTACAAAGACGCTTTTTACTCGCCTGTATTAAGTGATTGGCGCAATTTTGAATCCTGGGTCGAGGCGGGTGAACCTACAGCTTTTCAAAAAGCCAATCGTGTTTGGAAACAGCGACTAAACACATATAAACAACCTGATTTCGATGCGGCGCGTCGTGAAGAACTCGATGCATTCGTCAGCAAACGGAAAGATGAAGGTGGCGTTGCCACCGATTTTTAAGTTATGAAAAACACTGAATCACAATTTGATTACGTCATCGTTGGTGCAGGCTCTGCAGGATGTGTGCTGGCAGCAAGACTTACCGAGAATGCTGATGTCCGTGTTGCCTTGCTTGAAGCAGGCGGCTCTGATCGCAATATTTTGATTCAAATGCCAACGGCCTTGTCCTACCCGATGAACATGGATCAGTTTAATTGGGGATTTGAATCTGAACCAGAACCTTGTTTGGATAATCGTCGCATGGACTGTCCACGTGGCAAGGTACTCGGTGGTTCGTCATCTATAAACGGAATGGTGTTTGTTCGAGGGCACGCCTGCGACATAAACGCCTGGGATGCTGCAGGGGCTGCTGGCTGGAATTATCAGTCGTGTCTGCCTTATTACAAGAAAATGGAAACCTGGATTGGTGGTGCAGATAAGTACCGTGGTAATGGTGGACCTTTGGCAGTTTGTGCTGGCAACGATATGAAGCTTAATCCCCTGTACGAACGCTTCATCGCTGCAGGGCGTGATGCTGGATACCCGGAAACCAAAGACTACAACGGTTACCAGCAAGAGGGTTTTGGGCAGATGCACATGAGTGTGAAAAACGGAGTGCGCTGGTCTACTGCCAATGCTTATCTAAAACCTGCAAAACAGCGACACAACTTAACCGTTATTCCGCACACGGTTGTTGATCAACTTATTTTCGATAACAAGCGCGCTATAGGGGTGCGTTATTTTTCGGGCGGTCGACAAATGAAGGTGTTCGCTAATACAGAGGTTATATTGTCGGCTGGCTCTATTGGTTCGCCGAGTATTCTGCAGCGCTCAGGTATTGGTCCTGCGGCTGTGCTAAAGCAAGCTGGTGTTGATGTGCGGGTGGAGAGCGCTGGTGTGGGTGAGAACTTGCAAGACCATTTAGAAGTGTACTTTCAGTACCGTTGCAAACAAGCTGTTACTTTAAATCGAAAGCTGGGACTTTTATCAAAGGGTTTGATTGGCGCGCAATGGGTGTTGAATAAAAGTGGCTTGGGCGCAACCAATCACTTTGAGTCGTGTGCGTTTATTCGCTCGCGCGCAGGATTGCAATCGCCTAATGTGCAATACCATTTTCTTCCAGGCGCTATGCGCTACGATGGCCGCGCCGCTTTTGCTGGTGATGGTTACCAGGTGCATGTTGGCCCTAATACGCCACAAAGTCGTGGCAGGGTTGCAATAAAAAGTAGTAACCCCGCGCACAAGCCGTCTATCTTATTCAATTATTTGCAGCATCAGCAAGATGTTCAGGATTGGCGCGACACTATAAAACTAACCCGAGAGATTCTTGGCCAGGATGCAATGATCGATTATCGCGGTGAAGAGATTCAACCCGGCTCTGCAGTGCAGAGTGATGAACAGATAGACAAATGGGTCCGGCAAAATGTTGAGAGCGCCTACCATCCTTCTTGCACAGTAAAGATGGGTGCAAACTCAGATAACAAAGCCGTGCTGGATGAGCAATGCAGAGTCAGGGGGGTAGAATCGCTGCGAGTAGTTGATTCGTCCATATTCCCCAGTATCACTAACGGTAATTTAAATGCACCGACTATTATGGTCGCTGAGCGTGCAGCCGATATCATTAAAGGTGATTTACTACCAGCAGATACCGATGCGAAGGTGTGGATTGCTAAAGATTGGCAACATCAGCAGAGAAGTGCAACGGGTGCCGACTTGTAGTTATTTTGATTGGCCGAATGGGGAATCGGGCACTCGTTAGATTCAGCGCAGTAAGAGACCGATGTTGTGTTGTCCTGTTCGAACGCTAACTGGTATAAATTTCTCTGATCAGCGGTTGGCCTTCCTGGAACTGAGTGAAAAGTGCGCGAGAAATCCGAATAATAACCATGACATCCGACCACATCGGTATCAAGCGCGATTAGCTCGTTTTCGCCTATTACACGATTAGCGGTTGCTTGAAACCAGGGGTTGGTGCGTTGCCCTGAACTCAGCGGTTGCTGCGCATCCACAATATGCAGCCCTTGCTCCTTAAGTGCTATGGCGGTTCCCGCAATAAGCCGTTCCAAACTTACCGTTGCACCGTTGCCAACTAACTCACTGATTAAATCGGCCATCTCGACAGCCCAGGCCTGCTCGCGTTGCGCGATATCTGCACCTGCCACCGCAAAGCTGGCTGTCTTGGATGGGCGCACCTCATCAACAGTTTCATAACCTTCGCCCAAGTGCATACATCCTGTGAACTCGAAAAGAATTGAGCGACTACTGTCTCACCTCTTTACCGTAGCGTTCATGGTAATTGTAGAGGTGCCTTCTTCCACCATCCGCAGCTGAAAGAGTCGTAAGTCTTCAGCGGTGGCGGTATCGGGAGAGCGCCCCAGAAATTGGGTGAAACGCTTCACCGCACGGATATAGCCGGTTTGTGTATTGACCTTTAAGTCACGAATCCGCATGTCTTCGAGCATGCGTTTGCGCAATGGGTTTAGGGCTTTGTTAGACTGCGTCATGGGTTTGTACCTTGTTATGTTGCGTTGTAGGAAGCACAACATGCGCAAGGCGCAGGCCCATACTGGATGTGAAACAGAGTGCTGTTGCTAAATCTTGAGAAAGACTACCGAGTTATTACCGCGTAGCGGTTTAGTACTGTGGCCCGAACCGGACTAAATGAAATCCAGTTGAACAGCTGCTGTATGCTGTTTTTGCGTATTTAATCGATATCAGTTTAAGGAGAACAGTTGTGACTTTATCAGCAGAAAGAATGAGGTTCATAGCTAATATCGCGAACGATGAATGGTCATATGACTTACCAAAGCACGAATCTGAAGAAGAAAATGATAAGGAGTTCGCTAAACATGAATCTATCTGGAATAAGATCCGCGAAGACTACTTGGCTAACTCCGATTCTGCTGAGGAACTGCATGAGTTCGTAAAACAGCATCACTGGGATGATGCTGATGATTTTTTGATTTTAATTGAAAACTCAACATGCGATAGAAATAGTGCACGCTTAATATTCTGGTTTATTGGAGTTGAGCACTTTCGAAGAAAGTTTGCCACTAGAGAAGATGCGGAACATGAACATGAGAAAAAATGGTGGGATCTTATTCATCGAACTACCGAAAATTTGCTGAATGGCAAATATGAAACTGAAGCTATGCCCGAGGACTACAAGGATAATATCCCACCAAAAAATGAATACTGGGAAATAGAACCACTTTGGGAAATACACCCATTGATGTATGGGGAATAGTTAATAAGCACGAATGCAATGCGATATTTGGTATCAGTGGTTGTTTTACTTTTAATAGGTTGTGCGACTGCTTAACCAGATAACTCCTTAAAACATTTTTGTCCGACATATCAGGATTTCAGAGATCTACAAAAATCATCGTATTCAATGGATAGCACTAATTGTATAAGGCTATCTAGTGACCACGTGGTTATTAGTACCGCCCAAGAATATCCAGGCGGCATCCGGGAAATTCGTGTCAGGTTGTATCGGTATCATGGACGACGGAACGGTGCCAGAAGGTATTACTGCCCAAGTCAGGCAAGCGTTTCACAAAATAAATCGCTGCCTTGAAGAAGCTAATGTAGGTAGATCAGTTATCGTGGAGATTACTATCGCAACACAGGACTATGTATTTTACGAGCATCAAATTGAGAAGCGGCGGTTTGTTGGCGAGACCAATACGCTAAAAAAAACGACTTGCTGAGTTTCGAGCAATCAACTAGTCCGGTCAGAAAAATGTGACCGGACTAGCAATTTATTTGTCTACTTACCCTGAATTTCCAGTAGTTCAACTTCGAACACCAGTGTTTCACCAGGGCCGATGTTCTGGCCAGCGCCACGCTCGCCATAGGCTAATTCTGATGGAATAACAAATCTGTATTTGCTACCAACGTTCATTAGCTGTAAACCTTCAGTCCAACCAGGGATGACACCCTTAAGAGGAAACTGAGCGGGCTCACCGCGTGCGATTGAACTATCGAATTCGTCGCCATTGATAAGTGTGCCTACGTAGTGAACGCTAACAGTGTCATCGATTGAGGGCGTGGCGCCATCTTCGGAACCGGTAAGCACTTCGTGTTGCAATCCGGACTCGGTGACTGTGACACCTTCACGAGCGGCATTGTCGCTAAGAAATTTTTCGCCCGCGGCTTTTGCTTCAGCAGATTTAGCTTCTGCTTCTTTCATTTGTTGATCGCGAAGCAGGTCTTGCGCTTCTTCGAGTGAAAGCAAAGTTTCTGAACCTTCGTTTTGCGCCTTCATGGCTTCGAGCAGAATGTCGTAGTCGAGCTCGCCATAGTTTTTCAAGACTCTTTCGCCGATGATCATGCCGAGACCATAGCTCAGTTTGTCCTGGTCGGTTTCGAGTGTCGTGTCGGCAGCAAATACGCTTTGAGTTAGCGCGCCCGCTAGGGCAACAGCAAGAAGCTGTGATTTCATTTGGTGGATCCCCTGAATAGTTAACGATCAAATTACCGCAATACTATGTCACATATTGTGCCGGAATGGGGGTTAACTGGGCTTGTGGGGAGCAATGATGGTCGAAGATGGCACTATCGCAATAGTGTTCGGATTAGTTCCTCATTATCAGCTGGCCGCACAGCCTGTGTGCTGCGCGCGTTAATATACCGATACGCGCTGCTAACCAATGCTTGGTCGACCTGCCCGGACAGGTGCGCAGGGAACAGGGCTACAATATCCCGGCGATAGCCTTCGCATTGATTTCTCATCAGTTTGGTTACTTGCATCGCTGTGATCTGGTGATCGTTCAGGTTGCGCTCCAGGCAAGCATTCCAGCGATGCATGGCACTGCGCTTCATGTCTGTGTATTGCTCATCAGATGGCGTACTGGCGCAGCCAGCTAACATCGCGGTGATAATGATTACGACGCCCAACACGCCTTTGTTTAGGCAGAACATGATCTCTCCAACGTCCCTTACAGTACGTTTACATCGTTTTTATAAGTATTCGGCCGCATGCCGTTGAGCTCTTCATGGCTCCTTTGGTCACAATGTTTTGCAACTGTAATTCGTAGCGACAGCAAGCGGCAATGAATGTACATCTGCCCGCCAACCAACTCACAACTTGTGATCGAGTTTGGGGTTATTCGTTGGGTAATGAGAACCGCTCGTTATTCGAGCGAGTTGGGCGTGAACTTATCGCTGAATCGCCACAACCAGATAATCGATAATAGTGCGATGGCTAGCATTGGAATAGCCAGGATATTGACCATCTGCCAGCCAAATAAATGATGAACAGTTCCGGTAGTGAGTGCGGTCAAGGTGACTGTGCTAAACACCATTAAATCGTTCGCACCCTGGGCCCGGGCTTTTTCTTCTGGTCGATACGCATCGGTGAGTAAGGTGGTGCCACCGACAAAAAGAAAATTCCAGCTAACACCCAGAGCGATCAATGCGATCACAAAATTACTGACACTGATTGGTGCAAACAGGTTGGTGGTGATACTGATAAAACCAAGCACAGCGCCACTGAGCAATACCGGTATTATGCCAAATCGTGAGATTAAGTGGCCTGTGAAGAAGGACGGTGCAAACATGGCGACAACATGCCACTGAATAACGGTGGCTGTATCAGACATGGCGTAGTGGTTTGCTTCCATGGCCAAGGGTGTAGAGGACATAACAAAATTCATGGCGCCATAACCGAGCATCTGGCAAATAACGGCAACAATAAAAATGGGTTGAAGCACGAGTTCGGCCAACGGTCTAATCTGGTCATGGTCAACAACGTTGGCGTTTACATTCATCGGCAGGTCCGCAAATGCGATGGTAAACATAGACAGTACGTACACACCCATGAGCACTACAAATGGACCCGCAAACTGGTGCGACGCAAATATATTGCTACTCCATGTTGCTAGATTAGGACCAATAAACGCAGCAATAACACCGCCAGCCATAACCAACGATATGGCCGTACTTTTGTTTAATGGGTTAACCACTTCGGCTGCAGTGAAGCGGTAGTAGTTGCCAAAGCCTGAGAAAATACCAAAGCATACAGTGGCCACACAGTAGCCGTAAAAATGCGCGTTTAGAATAGACCAAATAGCAATGCCAGCCCCAAGAACACCAATTGAGCCTGCCAGCAAGAAACCGATTTTTCTTCCCCAGCGTCCCATAATGTAGGACGCAGGTACGCTGCTACACATGATGGCAAAAAACTGCAAAGCCAATGGCAGAGTGGTTAAGCGTTTGTCTTCGGCAAGCTCAAAACCAATTAACGCTGATACGGTAATCAGCATGGACGCGCCAATATACATGTATGCATTGCATATCGATAAAAGATATACCGAGTAGGGCATGCGTGCGTTGGAAGTTGTCATTAACGTTTTATTCTATTATTTGCACGCTCAAACTGCCGCGCATTTATTTAGCCACGCGAGTTTCTTTTTGCCCGCGCAGCTTTTCGAGCGGCTTTTTTTTCTTCTTTTTTAATGTCGTTTTGTGCCTTGTTAATTTCAACCTGTTCCAGTTCTATGCTTTTCATTGCCGGGGTTTCAAGAGTCATCTTGCCAATGATTCCAGCGCGAAACTCTGTTAATAGCAAGCGTCCTGCACGATCAAAATCAACCAATCCACCTCCGCCAATGCATCCTCTCGATCTTCCGATAGCCTCAAGCGTGGCGACGCTGTCATTCAATGGCAGATCAGCATTGTAACGTTGTACCAGGGACTCGGAGTAGTGCTGGCACAGATAATCAAGTAAGTGGGTAGCCACTTCGGCACTGTCCATTGCAGTGTCTCTGATGGCCCCGGTTGCAGCAAGACGAAATCCGCTGTGCGGGTTATCGACCTTGGGCCAGAGCACGCCTGGTGTGTCGCGTAGCACCCAATGATCGTTTAAAAAGATGTGTTGTTGACGTTTTGTGATCGCCGGTTCGTTGCCAGTTTTTGCCACGGTGCGACCCGCCAATAAATTGATAAGCGTAGACTTGCCCACGTTCGGAATGCCAACCACCATCACCACAAACGGATTGACCCTGGATTGTTTTGCAGACACCATGGTTTTTAGCATGGGTTGAATGGCTTTTATGCTTGTCGGGTCTTGAGCGCTAATGCTTATCGATTTGGTGGTGTCAGATTGATATTCATTTAACCAAACTTGTGTTGCCTGGTCATCTGCCAGGTCAGACTTTGTGAGTACTTTTAAACAAGGCTTGTTACCTCGCAAGTTTTCCAGCATCGGATTCTCGCTGCTAAAAGGAATGCGGGCGTCTAGCACCTCTATAATGACGTCGGTGTCTGGTAGCACCATGGCCATTTCTTTGCGGGCCTTGTGCATGTGGCCCGGAAACCATTGAATCGCCATAGCTGCTAAATCTCTTTACCAACCAGTACAACACGATCTGGTTCAATGATGATTCGACGCTGCTTGTACAGAGCGCTGAGCGCACGCTTGAAGTTTTTCTTGCTGACACCAAAGGCGGCATAGATTGCTTCCGGTGGGCTTTTATCTGTGAGTAAAGAGACGCCCTCGTGTTGATGGAGGTAGCTCAGAATCTCATTACCTAAATCGTTTTTTAGTTGATTGCCGGGTGGTTGCAGAGCCAGATCAATACGACGATCTTGGCGCAGCCTTTTAACAAACCCCCCCATAAGCTGGCCAACTTTTACCTCGGTAAAAATTTCATCTTTATAAAGCAGACCAATAGCGCGATTGTCCACTATGCATTTGAAACCTAAGTCGGTGCGTTGATATAGCAGCAGCGACACGCTTTGCCATGCACTAAAGCCATCATTCAGCTCGGTAAAGTGGGTATCGAGTTTGCTGCTGGCAGCCAGTCTGCCGCTGTTATCCAGATACACAACAATGCTCTCCTTACTGTTTTCCTGCACCGGACGTCTTTGTTCACTAAAAGGCAAAAACAAATCTTTGCCGATTCCCCATTCCAGAAATGCCCCCAGCTCTGTCACCGAGCGAACTTTTAAATTGGCGCACTGGCCAAGCTGTACAGCCGGCATTTTGGTGGTCGCAACCGGATTGGCGTCCGAGTCGCTATATACAAACACGTGAAGCTGGTCACCGGGTTGAGATCCAGGGGCATCATCAAATGGCAGTGCGATTTCGGAGGGTGCGTCTTTGCCAACAATCTTGCTAACAAGTTCACCAGCATGCGGGTACTCTAGCCAGATTGTGTCTGGATCGGTTCTCGAAACCGAAAGATGATGGGTATGGCCGATAATCATGTGTGCACAAACGGCGAAAGTAATCGTACTATTGTAATCCTATGTACGACCTTATGCGCGCCCGGCAGACATGCAAAGTGCTTGGCCGGCGCCTAATTAAACGAATCTGTCTATTTTTGTGAATCAAATCATTACCAAGCAGGTCATTCTTGCGCCCATGGAAGGTGTTATCGATGCGCCAATGCGAAAGCGCTTGACCAGCATTGGCGGTTACACGCGCTGTGTCACCGAATTTGTGCGTGTCACCGATGTGCTTTTACCCGAGCGCGTGTTTTATCGCTTGTGCCCGGAACTTCTCGATGATGGTAATACGGCGTCGGGCACGCCCGTGTATGTTCAGTTACTTGGCAGCGATGCCAAAGCCTTAGCCATCAATGCGGTTCGAGCTGTGCAGTTGGGTGCACCTGGCATCGATCTGAATTTCGGTTGTCCGGCAAAGACCGTTAACAACAGCATGGGTGGTTCGATCTTATTAAGGGAACCAGCTCGTGTCGCGCAGTTAGTCAAAGCGGTGCGTGATGCTGTGCCGAGCGATATACCAGTGACAGCAAAAATTCGACTTGGCTACGACAATGCCGATGCGCTGGCAGAAATTGTTGATGGTATTCATGCTGCTGGTGTCAGCGAATTGGCCATTCACGCACGTACCAAGTTTGATGGCTACAAGCCACCAGCGTACTGGGATAATGTGTGTGCTGTTATGAATGCACAGCGACAGACTAATACCATTATCAACGGTGAGATCTGGACAGTGGCTGACGGCAATGCGGCAATGCAACGCAGCCACTGTAAACATATTATGTTAGGCCGTGGCGCATTGTCTGCGCCTGATCTGGCGCTTCGAATAAACAACAAGGATCATGATGCGACGCCGTTAGCATGGGAAGCTTTAGTCGATGAAGTGCACGATCAGTTTATTTGTAGCGATCAAAGTAGCCCGAGGCACATAGGTAATCGTACCAAGCAATGGCTTGCTTATCTGAAACGAACCTACCCACAAGCCCAGCAGCTGTTTCAGCGCATCCGCACCTTTCACACAGCGAAAGATATTGATGCGGCGTTTGCAACGCATAAACGTGTTGATCTGATTTAAAAACCTAGACGAGCATGGCGCCGATAAAGCCCCTGGTGCTGCGGCTATGTAATAGAGGCTGGCGTTACCCGCTAACCGCTAACCCTCAACCGCTAACTGCGCGTCCGACTTGGCAGCCGTGAGTTGGGTCGTTTTGTACTTTAAACGAAGGTGTCACTTTCGAGATGTCGTTTAAGGTACTACCCATTTTCTTTAGCCAGTTGCTTGCATGTACTCGTTGGTCGTAACTTAAGCTACCGACAAATTCAAAACCAAAGTCGCGCCACAGGTCGCGATTGGCTTGCCACTCTTCAGGGTGAGCATTTTCCAGTAGTGTCCAGAGTTTGTTAACTTGCCTTTTCATGTCTTGCTGATACGTCGGGGATTCTTGTTTTCGGGCAATCCTGAAAAGCTCTTTTGCCCAGGCATCTACTAATGTGTAGTACTGACGACGTAAGCTGACTTGTTTTCCCATTGCCTCTTCAAGCATAAGCACTTGAGTGTCGTTGAAGTCAAAACCAATTCGACCAGCCCATTTAACAACGTTTTCAACTCTGCGCTGCCGTCGTTGCTCAGGAGTAAACTTGGAGTATCGAGCAAAATTTTTCTTACGCTCACTGGCAAAACGTTTTTCTATGAAATTGACCTGTTTGTCTGTCAGTGTTTGCATGAGGTCGTAGGAGAAATTAACCGGGTGACAAAGTCGCGCATCGCGACTGTGCGCTTCGGCTGTATTTATCCAGTTCTTGATGTCTTCCGGTTTAGTGGTGCCTCGGTCAACAATGGATGTCTGTATCGAGTGCAAAAGACGAGCGTACTTTGTGAGCTCGTTTTTACGATTCCAAACGTGGAACGTGCCAGCGCGTAATTCGAAATGTTCGATTTGCTCGTCATTCCACTTAGCCAGCTTGTGGAATTCTCCACGCATCTGGTCGTCCAGACGATTATAGAGCGGACCTATAACCAGCTTGCTGTTTGTACAGGCGCTGAGCATTAGCAGGGTTAAGCAGAGCAATACCGCCTTGGAAATGGATGGACCGAGCGTCATTATGTGGTTTCTGTTGTTATCATTACGTCTTATTTTACGTTTTGCGGCGCCTATAATTAAATGACGAAACGCGCCAAGTTCATGACAACGGAGAAAACATGTCCGAAACCACTGCCGGCCCCGGCAAAATAGTCACTTTTCACTACGACCTGTATGACGAATCGGCCGAAAAAATCGAATCTTCAGAGATTGGCGAGCCTTTGGTATTTCTTTACGGACAAAATACCGTGCTGGCCTCGTTGCAAGAAGCCTTCCTCAATAAAAAAGCCGAGGAAGATTTTTCGGTCACGATCCCCGCTGGAAAGGCTTATGGGCGCTATTACCCTGACAGAAAACAGCGTATTCCAATTAAGCAGATCGACGGTGGCAAACGGCAAAAATTTCGGGTTGGTCAGGTTATTAATTTGCAAGGGGAGCGTGGCGGCTCGCCAGGCACAATTGTCAAAGTCGGTAAATTTAACCTCGATATCGATGCTAACCACCCGTTAGCCGGTAAAGATCTTACATTTGATGTGAAAATATTATCCGTGCGTGACGCTAATGCCGATGAAATTGCGCATGGGCATGCACACGGACCAGGTGGCCATCAACATTGATGTAAAATCGTACGCAGGCTTTTGTTGCAATTGTAGATTGCAATTCTAAAGTATCAGTATTCTAATGTGACAGTTTAAAGAGGATGTGTAAATGAAACTGAATCCGATCAAATCACTATCCATTGTTATTTTGCTCAGTGTGTTTGTTGGTGGTTGCGCGACTAACCCGGTTACCGGTAAAAACGAGCTGATGCTGGTTAGCGAAGACTGGGAGCTCGCTGTCGGTAAGCAATATTACTCACCATTGCGCCAGCAGCAGGGTGGTGACTACACTGCAGATCCTGCGGTTGAAGCATACGTTCGCAAAGTTGGACAAAGATTAGCTGCTCAGAGTGATCGTGACTTGCCGTACGAATTCAATGTTATTAACGACTCTACACCGAATGCGTGGGCATTACCGGGTGGCAAAATTTCGATCAATCGAGGGTTACTGGTTCGATTAAAAGACGAAGCCGAACTTGCAGCTGTGCTTGGACACGAAATAGTTCACTCCGCCGCCAAGCACGGAGCGAAGGGTCAGTCTCGTGGCGTCTTGCTCCAAGGAGCGGTGGCTGCAGCTACTATCGTGGGTAACAGCAAAGGTTATGGACAGGCAGCACAGCTTGGTTCGTCGATTGCAGCCCAGCTAACCAATCAACGATACGGTAGAGCGGCGGAACTCGAATCAGATTTGTACGGTATGCGTTACATGGCAAAAGCCGGGTATGACGTTCAGGGAGCAGTCGGGCTGCAAGAGACGTTTGTCCGACTATCTAAAGGACGTCGAAACGATTTTATTACCAATCTTTTTGCAAGTCATCCACCTTCGCAGGAGCGCGTTGCAAAAAATAAGCAAACAGCAGCCGTATTGGGTGCTGGCGGGGAGAAGGGTGAAACTCGATACGCTAAAGCTATGGCACGTATCAAGAAGATGACTCCAGCTTACGAAATATTTGACGAAGCGCGAGTTGCACACAAAGAGAAAAATTTGAAGAAGGCAGTCGACTTGACCAAGAGGGCTATTAGTATTGAACCGAAAGAAGGGCACTTTCATTCCTTTTTAGGTGATATTTCGATGCAGGTTAACAACATGAAAGCTGCGAAAACGTATTTTACTCAGGCTATTAAGTTGAACCCGAATTTTTATTATTATCAAGTCAGACGCGGGGAAGTTAACCAAACGCTTGGTGCTAAGTCTGCGGCACGAGCTGACTATCAAAGAAGCCTGAAGCTGATGCCTACCGCAGAAGCTCAATATGGTCTTGGTATAATCGAAAGGGATGCGGGAAATATAAAAGCCGCCAAAGAAATGCTTTCGGGTGCTTCTCAGTCAAGTGGCGAAATAGGAAAAAAAGCCACTTCTGCCTTGCTTGAGCTTGATCTTGGTGATAACCCTGGCAATTACTTGATTGTCAATCGTGGATTGACCAGCAAGGGAACGTTTGCGTTTCAGCTAATCAATAAAACGTCTAGCCCGCTAACCGGTATCAAGCTTGGGGTAACAATGAATGGTAACAAAACCACCAGCAACATTAGCGGCTCTATTGGAGCGGGTGAAACGCGGATTATTGATACGGGTCGGTCAATGTCGAAGGCGCAATCCGATGCGGTTCAAGTAATCCTGTTAAGTGCAGTTGTCGATAAATAAAACGCCCATTCAATAATACATAGAAGAATTTCTACACCATGATAAAAGGTGCAAACTGCCGTACACGAGTTGGCCTGTCTTGCCTGTTTGCACTGCTTGTACATATGTTAAACCCGGTACATGCTCAAGTGGTCGAAGATTTACTGGGCACAGCATTAGGCTGCTCACTTGCCGAAAGTGAGCGTGCTTCAATGAACATAGCGCCTCTTTATCAAGTGATTGATGGCCAGTGTATGGCAGTCACTCCCGACGGTGATTCAGGTGGCTGGTTTAGTGATAATCAGTGCGAATCACCTGTCACTTATACGCGCACAAACATGCAGGACTATTGTCTCGCTGCCAGTAATCGCGCCCAATTGGGCAATGGTGTTGGCATTCGTGCAGACTCCTGGACACTCACACCGGGTAATCAAATTGACTTTGGTGCTCGCTCTCTGGATGGTGTCACGCAACCCTATATGCAAAGGCTTGTTTACAGACAAGTAGAAACACCACGTGGCCGATGTGATTTGGAAATGCGAGTGTATAAAAGCCACCCGGCTGCAACCGGCCAACGCTCTATGATGGCTTTGCATGGTGGCAGTTGGTCTAGTCGTTCTTTTGGGTTTCTGGGGCTTGAACTCACCATCCCACATTATGTCGAGCAGGGCTTCGTTGTTTACGCGCCGTTTTACCGCTTGCTCGATGATACTGATTCGAGTGCTGCGTGTAACCAGGCAGACTTTGTTGATATTGTCGATGATGCCGATGTTGCCCTGGACTGGGTCCTGGATAACGCGTCGCGCTTTGGCAGCGGCGGTACTCCAGTTGTATTTGGGCAATCTGCTGGTGGTCATCTGGCTTTATCGTTGTCTGTCAACCGTCCAACTTCGGTATCAGGCGCGGTACTCATGTATCCACCAACTGATTTTTCTGATTTCCTTATGCGAGTGCAATCGGGTGCGTATACCAATCCGCAAGGCTTGAGCATATTGGAGCGTGTTGTGGGTGTCCCGCTCAATCAAGCCAGTCCGGCATCGTCGTTGGTTGACGAAAACAGTTTCCCAACCAGAATAGCCACCGAAGGCAATGACTGGCCAGCCATGTTTATTGTGCAAGGCTCTGCTGATGCCTTGGTCGAAGCGCGCCAGTCTGTGAGGTTATGCGATGCATTAGCGGGGCGGACATTAGGTGCTGTTGATGAAGAGGTTGGTCAGGCAAATGAATTACGTGACGTGATTGCTTGCGGTACAAACAGTTCGCCAGCGTCGACATTGCATTTATTTCAACGCGGCGACCACGCGCTGGATGTTTGCGTAAATCCCAATGTAGACGAACTGTGTTTGTCCGGAGGTGCGGCAAGTCGTGCTTTGGTTGCGCAGTCAATTAGCAATGCGGCAAGTTTTTCAGTGGCTGCGTACGAGTCGGTTGCGCCTCTCGGCACAGATGCAGGCTCGGATACAGATGGCGGGTCTGATAGCGGAAGCACCGGCAGTGGGGTGTCAACGGGAGGTGGCGGCTCGCTCGACATCATGAGCTTGCTCGCGCTTTCGGTATTGCTTTTGATGCATGTAGTGTTTGGTTACACTGACTCGTACCATAGAGCTGCTAGGCTTTGTAGAGACACCACAGCATAGTCGGTTTTTTCTGGCCACTCAAAAATACCGTTATGGTCGAGGTGTATGGTTGTTAAACCCGCACGTTTACCTGACTCTAAGTCGAACCAGTGATCGCCAACCATCACGGCATCTTGCGCCTTTGCTGACCAACGCTCGAGCAATAGATTGATTCCATCAGGGTCTGGCTTTGGAGCGCAACAGTCGCGACTGATAATAGTTGCATCACTAAAGTAGGTATCGAGCCCACAGGCCTTTAGTGTGGCTTTTGCAATGCCGTGACCGTTTCTGGTGACAATGCCCAGCTCGCATTTCTTTATTTTAAGCAAGGCAAGTAACTCATCACTGTGTGGCTGGGCGGTTGCCTTGCTCGCTAAATCGTATTCAAGCTCATCAAGTTGCTGGTTTACGCCCAGCTTATCTTGTTCAGGCAAGTTAGCAATAGATTCGAGAATAGGTTTTCCGGCTGGCAAATTAAGTTGCGCACGAATGGCGTCAAAATCATGTATGGCATGTGTAAGCGTGCCATCCATATCGAATACCCAGTGTTTCTTTGCGCGTAGTGTGTCGATGACTTGCGTGACTTGTGTTGTTGCAATGTTTGTAGCAGAGTAGCAGATCTGTAAGCTACACGCTTTATCGTTCATGAACGAAGACGCCGAAAAATTATGTGGTGGCAATACCTCAACGGTGTACCGAGTGGGTAACACCGTAAAACGCTCGATGCGTCCCACCAGCTCGATGGTGCATAAGGTGCTTGAGCACTTGGAAGCACAGGGTTTTGCTGGCGCGCCTCGATTTATTGAGATCGATTCTGATGGATATGAGTGCCTGAGCTACATTGAAGGCACGTGCGAAATATCAGCGACAATTTGGCAAAGCCCGACTATTTATACAAGCGCTGCCAACTTGCTTCGCAATTTGCACAACGCATTAGCCAGTTTCCCAATTGACCCGGACGATTCCTGGGGCTACACCTATCCGGACCAATCCAGGCACGAAATAATTTGTCATAACGATTTTGGCTTATACAACCTGGTCACTGATAAAGACCATTGCGTTGGTGTTATCGACTTTGACTTGTGTGGTCCTGCACCTCGACTACGTGATGTCGCGTACGCTGCCTATTGGTTAGTGCCGTTGTCTTTAAACGCAGAGGACATGAAGCCTTACACACTTGCAGATGCAGACGCGGGTAGCCCAAGACTAAAGTCTTTTTGCACCGCCTACGGTATACCTTTAGATAAAGAGCTTCTGGATATGGTGAGTGAGATACTGCATTTCATAGGCAATGGACAAACTATGCTGGAACTATTCGGTGAGACTGTGGCGACACATTTAAAAGATGATGGGCATCTGGATCACTGGTCGGCAGAAGCTGCCGCGTTTGATCAACAGCGTCACCTTCTTGAAATCAACTTGTAAGCAATTAATAATGAAACAAGTCCTGGCGCACACGAGTCTGCTGGTTGAAAGCTATGATACTGGCATCGAATTCTTTGTTAACAGATTGGGTTTCAGTCTCAAGGAAGACACGACTTTGGTGGAAGCCACAGACACAGAAAAAGCCAAACGCTGGGTGGTTGTCGCTCCGCCCAATTCAACTGAAAGCGCACTGCTATTAGCTGAAGCTGCCAACGATACACAAGCATTGAGTATTGGTAATCAAGCTGGTGGACGTGTATTTATGTTTTTGCAAACTGATGATTTTTGGCGCGATTACAATCGCTACAAAGAGCAGGGCGTTGAATTTAGTCGAGGTGAGCCGAGAAACGAGGTATACGGCACCGTTGCTGTATTTCTGGATGTGTCCGGGAATATGTGGGATTTGATAGAACGTAAATAGTCGTTTGAAACCTGGACTACTGATTCTTGTGTGTGAATCGCATTCGATATTGATTTGGACTCAACTTTATAATCTGCCGAAAGTGATACCGCATAGATTCTGTGCTGACAAATCCTGCCTCTTGGCTGATTCTGTCGATTGAAAGATTCGTTGTCTCAAGTAACTCGCATGAGCGTACAACACGTTCGTTTATTAACCACTGTTTTGCTGGTATACCCGTCAGGTTAGTGAACTGTCGCTGAAAAGTTCTGGAGGACATACCGGCAGCCTCAGCCATTGAAGCAAGACTAAATGAGCGCTTTAAGTTATTTCGAACATGTTCCATCATGACGATCAGCCGTTCACTTTCACCCGATGCAGGAATTGGCTGCTCAATAAATTGAGCCTGATTGCCTTGTCGGTGTGAATGCATGACTAAGCGGCGTGCAACCAAATTGGCGACTTGTGCTCCATAGTCGGTTCTCACTATGTGCAAGCAAGCATCTATTCCTGCTGAGCTGCCAGCCGATGTGACTATACGGTCGTCGTCAACATAGAGTTCATTTTCCCGAACATACACGTCAGGGTATCGCTGCTTGAAGTCTTGTGCGTAGCGCCAATGCGTCGTTACTTTTCTATCGCTTAACAGGCCTGCGGCTGCAAGCACATAAACGCCAGAACAAATTGATAGAATCCGCGCACCACGACTATAGGCATCCTGTAACTCGATACACATTTTTTTTGGAACAGGCTCGTCTGTGCCACGCCAGCCTGGTATGACAATGGTGTGAGCATTTTGTAGATCTTCTTTTGTTCCGGTAGCTTTGAATAAAAGGCCTCCTGCAGCCTTGAGTGATTTTTTCTCTATGCTTACAGACGAAAATTGATAGAGCTCTCGTCCTAATTCCGGGCGTGATAATCCGAATACTTCTGATGCTATGCCATACTCAAAAGTGCACAGTTGGTCGTACACCAGGGCGACGACGCTCAATGGTTTGTGACGTTTATTCTTCGGCGGGGTCATTGGCACTTTTTGCACTGATTTTGGCTAGATTTAGTATGGCATAAAATCAATAAACGTTTAATAATTGCCACACTGTTAATTGAAACTGAGGCTACTGTGAATTCGCTTGATACATTGTTAAATGCCATACAAACCTACTTCGATTCTTTGTATTACTGTGATGTAGAAAGACTCAACTCGGTTTTTCATGAAAGCTCGAGTCTATTCGATGCTGATAATGGAGAAGTATTCGTAGAACCCATTGCCAGTTTTGCTGCAGATGTATCGGGTCGCTCATCACCGGCAAGTAAGCATCAAAAGAGAGAAGATGAAATTTTGATGATTGACTGGTTATCTCCCATCAGTGCTGTGGTTAAGATAAGATTGCGAGCACATGAAAATGTGTTTGTAGATCATTTGTCATTTGTAAATGGGGCTGATGGTTGGAAAATCGCATCCAAAGTTTGGCATCTCGAAAAAGTATTGGATACTGCTTAGTCATTTTAAAATAACTATGCAGATTAGAAAAGCCAAGATAGAAGACAGTCGACACTGTGGTGCAAATTCTCATTTCATCGCGGCTTATGTATTTACCCTATGCAAAATCACCGCATTCGCAAACTGAAATTCGTCACTGGGTACGTAAAAAATTCATACCCACTGGCGACGTCTGGCTGGCAAAAATCAATAGCGAAGATATTGGCGTGCTAGCAACATCGGTCGCTGATTCAGCCGGGGAAGACTCTTTCGAGGAAGGCTCAGCCGGGGACAGTTGGTATAACGGCTAAGGCACCTTCAGAGCGTCGAGCACTTGGAATCCCAAAAAGTCAAATAAATCTTTATACGAGCCAGTTGAGCAGATGGTCAAGCAGATTGAATATCAGAGCGCTTCGAGTAGCTGGAAGAATTACCGCTGCAGCTTTAACTCGAGTTTCCTTAATATTCAACTTACCCAAAAGTGAATTATGCGGAGAATTCACTTTCGGTATTGACCTTGTGAGCACAACGCAATCTGACTGGAAATTAAATGAGTATGACTTGATACATAACGATGTTAGAGACGTAGCGAGTCGCAAAATTCTGAAAGACATCGAAGCAGGTCAATTAGTCATACGCACAGTAAGTGATTATTGCGAACATATGGTCAAGAGCTTTGAATCAAAGCCAGAAGAAGTTGCATACATCCTGAAGCTATGCTGGGCCCCGATTTTGAAGTGGTTAAATCACTCCGAAAGTCGCAAACGCTTTGATCGCACTCATCCCATCTCGTATTGCATCAGCAACCGCATTTTCTGTATTGGCTTTTTCGAGTGCTTTCTCAATCGCCTCCTGCTCAACGGCTTGAGGAATGACCAGTACGCCCTCATCATCGCCAAATAACAGATCACCGCCCTGCACTGTTAGGTGGTTGATGCTGACAGGCACTCTGTAATCCAGTACTTTGCCGCGCACGCCTTAGAGGATCCCGATGCAATGTAAATTTCATCGGGTTTCAAATCGTCTAGCGCAGCAAACATGACGCCAAAAGGAATATCGGATAATGGCCCGGGGCATGATCCTTGCGGATAATCCGCCTCGAGAACGGTCATCGCCCGTCCAACCAACCTCGTGCCCGCTACCATTTACTTGCCTCAGGCTATTAATTTCAGCTCCTGTAACTCTGTCCATAGTTCTAGTGGCAACGATTGGTTAAATTGCTGGATATTGCGCAACACAGATGTAGGCTTGGACGTTCCAATCAATGTTGATACGACGTATTTGCTTTGAGAAGGGTACTGTAATGCCGCAGCCGCCATTGGCACATCGTGACGTGCACAAACGGCTTCGATTTTCGAAGTCAGATCGAGTATGTGTTGAGGAGCTGGAGCATAGTTATAATGGGCTCCAGGCACGGGGCCTGTTGCCAGGATGCCAGAATTAAAGACACCACCAATAACCAGTTTGACACCATGCGTTTCGAGTAAGGGGAACAAGCGAGCCTTAGCGGTTTGCTCCAGCAAGGTATAACGCCCAGCCAGTAGGATAAGGTCAAGCTCCATCTTGCCTAGAAGCTCTTCACCTATTTCAACCGTATTCACACCCAGGCCGATCGATGAAATCACACCCTGCGACTTCAGATCGCTTAGCGCGCGTTGTCCACTGTCAAGCAATTGCGCACGATGATGTGGGGTGTCTGTGCCAGCTTCCGGGTCGCCAATGTCGTGGACAAACACGGTGTCGATTCGGTTCAATCCCAAACGTTGAAAACTATCTTCAACCGAGCGCATGATCCCATCATAGCTAAAGTCGAACCTCTGCTCGAAGGGTAACGCACTGTGGAAACCATGGACGATCTTCGGTGGAGCTTTGTCGGGTTTAAGTAGTCGACCCACCTTAGTGGAGATCACCCAACCATCTCGATCTCGTAGAAAGTCGCCCAGGCGACGTTCGGATGCTCCATGACCATAGTGAGGAGCGGTGTCGAAATAGCGAATGCCTGCATCCCATGCTGCTGAGAGTACTACGTGTGCCTCGTGGGCGGCAACGGGCTCATAAAGTCCACCAAGGCTGGCGCATCCAAAAGCGAGTCTGTGATTAGTATCCATGGTTCAAATTAACCCAAAAATGTATAAAATGCAAAATAAACACTTGACCATAAGTTAAAAATGTTTTTAACTGATAATGTACAAAATGACACTGATCGATGTGGGAAAGCGTGCAGGCAGGGGCATAGGATGACAGAAACAGTACCAGAACCATCCCAACCAGTGATGGAAGCAAGAGGCATTTCAAAGCATTACGGCGCTATCGTGGCAATTGATGAGGTCGATCTGACCCTATTCAGCGGTGAGGTGCTTGCCGTTGTTGGCGACAACGGAGCTGGCAAATCAACCTTAATCAAATCAATTACCGGGGCAATTCCTCGCACCTCAGGTGCTATTCGAATCGATGGCAAACAGGCTCAGATTGATACCCCGGCCGATGCGAAAGCCGCTGGCATCGAAACGGTTTATCAAGATCTAGCTCTGGTCAACGAAATTTCGATTACCAAAAACGTTTTCTTGGGTCGTGAAATTGTGCGTAACGATTGGCTTGGACGATTTTTTGGCGTTTTGGATTTCAAAAAAATGGATCACGAAATCCGAACTTTGTTTGCCAAGCTCGACGTGCGAATTACGGATATTTATCGCGAAGCTGAGGCATTTTCGGGCGGGCAGAGGCAAGCGGTGGCCTTGTCTAAAACAGTCATGTTCGGCAAGCGTATCGCCATTCTGGACGAACCCACTGCCGCTCTCGGTGTACGTGAAAGCAAAATGGCTATGCAACTTGTAGGTTCGCTTAAAGATCACGGGCTGTCGGTCATCATGATCACGCACAATATGGAACATGTGCTGAATTATTGCGATCGAGTGATGGTTTTGCGCTTAGGTCGGTTGGTTGCCGTAAGAGATGTAAAGGATGTGGATGGCGACACGCTGGTGGGGCTCATTACTGGCGCGACCAACACTGATAGTGACGCAAGCAACACAGAGGCAACTGCATGAATCCGGTGCAAGACAATCGCACGCCTGGTTCTAATCCAGGTGTGGCCAAAGGTAATCTCGATCTGCTTAAACATAACTTTCTACAGATCTGGCAAGTGCTAGCCGCCCTGGCCGTCATTTATGCGTTCTTCTATATCATGTCACCGCCTTTTCGTAGTTTTGACACGCTGTTGTCGATCTTTGGGCAGGCTTCCATTCTAGCCATACTCGCTTGCGGTACAACGATTGTTCTGATTTCTGGCGGGCTGGATTTGTCGGTCGGGTCGATATTTGCCGTCGTTGGCGTGGCGACAGGGATTTTTCTAGCGCAGTGGAATCTTAACCCAGTGTTGTCAATCGCATTAGGGCTGTCGATCGGAGCAGGTCTTGGTGCTTTAAATGGCTTTATTCAGGTAGTGACTAAAGTGCCTGCTTTTATCGTGACCTTAGGCGGATTAACAGCTTATAAAGGCCTGGCTGAAATATTGGCCAGCGGCCGAGATTTGTCTCGGTTTCCCGATGCGTTCAGATTTTTAGGAACGGGCAATGTGGTGCCGGTGATCATCATGTTTTGCGCGGCGATACTAACGGGGTTGTTCCTTACCAAAACTCGACTCGGAAATCGCGCCTTTGCCATTGGCGGTAATGAAGAAGTCGCCCGCCTTGGGGGCGTGCCTATCGCTAAAAGTAGAATTTACTACTACATGTTGGGCGGCCTGCTTGCTGGTCTTGCAGCCATTTTAGAAGTGTCAAAATTAAATTTTGCTATGCCTGCGCGCGGTCAATCCTACGAGCTGTATGCCATTGCGGCTGTGGTGATCGGTGGCACTAGTTTATTTGGTGGTCGCGGCGGCGTAGGCAAGACACTTTTGGGCATGCTCATCATGCAAACGATTATTGTTGGCTTGTCCTATATGGGCGTCGGCACCTCATACCAGCGCATTGCGATCGGCGTCATTATTATTATGGCCGTTTATTGGGATGTCTGGCGAAAACCCGCACGGTGACTTACCACTGAGCACCTAGCTGCCCACATTGGGCAATATTATCAATTGGAGATAGACATGACATTTAAGTTCAAAACCGCTGCAACAGTAGCAGCTCTTGCGTTTGGAATGGCGGGCACTGTTGTCGCAGCCGACAAGCGCATCGCGTACACGGGGTTTTCCACGGATAACACATTCTGGATTGGTGTGGCTACGGCAGCTGCCGATGAAGCTGAGCGTCAAGGTGTAGAATTTATTGACATGACCGCATCATCGCCTGATGCCGCTGCCCAAAAAGATGCTGTTGATCGCGCTATTGATATGGGCGTGGACGGCATCATTATTGGCTCGGTAGACAACCGAGCGTTCGATGCATCGCTGGACAAAGCTGCCACGGCAGGTATCGCCGTGGTTGCGGTGGATACTGGCATTGAGCACTCGCATGTTTCAAGCCTTATACAAACTGACAATCTTGCTGCAGCCGGCATTGCAGGCGAGTACATAGTCGAGCAACTCGGTGGCGAAGGCACTGTGTTGATATTGGGCGGCTCGGCGGGTCACCAGACAGGTAACGCTCGTCGGGATGGTGTGATGAATGCAGCTGAAGCTGCCGGGCACGAAGTGATCTTTCAAATCTGCGATTGGCAAGATGCCTGTGCTTTCGAGAAGACCACTAATTTCTTGCAATCTAATCCCAATATCAAAGCGATATTCTCAGCATGGGATCCGGGTGCTCTATCTGCCGTGTCGGCAGCGCAAGCGCTTGGCAAGCTTGAAGGTCTGGTGATCGTTGGATTTGATGGCAATCCTGCTAATCTAGTTGCCATTGCTGAAGGGGAGCAAGCGGCCACGATCAAACAGGACAATACTCAAATGGGTATTCGGTCAGTTCAGAGCTTGTTGTCTGTTATCGATGGAAAGGAAGCGCCGGCTCTGGTTCCTATCGACGGTATCTTGATAGATTCGGATAACGTTGCCGACTTTCAATAAGAGATTACCTGACAGGCGAGAATTATCTCGCCTGTCATACTTAACTTTGAAGAGCTTAAATGCAATCCCTAGTCATTGATAAAATAGGCCACGCAGAGTTCCGTGAAAAAGAGGCTCCTACGCTCGGCGCAGGAGATATTCTTTTAGATGTTCACTATGTTGGGCTTTGCGGTAGCGACTTAAATACGTTTAATGGTCTTAATCCTTTGGTCCAATTACCGCGCATCCCGGGACACGAAATTGGGGGCACTATTGCGGCTCGCAGTGATGATGTCTCAGAAGAGTTTGCTATCGGCAAATTCGCTATTGTTATTCCGTACACCACTTGCGGAAATTGCCCCTCTTGCAGAAAAGGGCGGGTCAATGCTTGCCAATTCAATCAAACACTGGGTGTTCAGCAAGACGGCGGTTTGTGCAAACAAATTGCTCTCAAGGCAGATCGACTTATCCTTAATGACAACTTGGCAGCTGCACATTTGGCGTTAGTAGAGCCACTGTCTGTTGGTTTTCATGCGGTGACACGAGGTAAAGTGTCGGCGTCTGATACCGTGCTGGTGTTAGGCGGTGGAATGATTGGTGTCGGCGCCGTATTGGGAGCACAAGCGCAGGGTGCGCGCACTATTGTTAGTGAAATATCACAGCAAAAAAGCAAGACACTTAAAATGCTCGGTGTGGATGACATTATTAATCCCAACGTTGATGATCTGGGTAAAACGCTAGATGAACTAACAGGCGGTGCTGGCCCGGACGTTATCATCGAAGCAGTTGGGCTACCGGCGACATTCCGTTCGGCCGTTGAGCTTGCCCCTTTTTCCGGTCGCATTGTATATGTGGGCTACGCAAAATCTGAAGTGAGTTACGATACGACTCAATTCAATCTCAAAGAGCTGGACATATGCGGGTCGCGCAATGCAACACGCATCGATTTTGAAGCCGTTATTGATTACCTGGAGTCACATGGCGCGATTGCCGAAAAGTTAATATCTAAAACATTTGCGTGGACGGACGCTGATCAAGCGCTTGATTATTGGAATCACCATCGGGACGAAACCTTTAAAATTATGATTGAAATGGGCGTTAATAAATGAGTTTTCCAAACGTTTACAGCCTTGAAGGAAAGAGGGCGCTGGTGACAGGTGGCGGCACAGGCTTGGGTCTAGCGATTGCGTCCTGCCTTGCCCAAAGTGGAGCTGATGTTGTAATTGCTGGGCGCCGAGAATCGGTTCTTGAAGCTGCTGCTAAACAAATCAGTCACAGTTGTAAGTTTGCATCCTGCGATCTTGCCCAGACAGACACCATCGCCGCCTTTGAAGCTGATCTTGGGCCAATAGATATTCTGATCAATAATGCTGGCAACACATTAAAGAAGCCGTTTGAGGAACAAACACTCGAAGAGTTCGATCAAATTTTCGATGTTCATGTGCGTGGTGCACTTGAGCTCAGTCGCCACGTGATTCGTCGAATGCTGGCTGAGGAACGCGGAGGCACCATACAATTTTTGTCGTCGATGACAGCCTATATCGGACAGCCAATGGTCGCAGGCTACACTGTTTCAAAAACGGCAATAAACGGCGTTGTACGCGGGCTGTCGGCCGAGTTTGCGGCACGCGGCATTCGGATTAATGGTGTGGCGCCGGGTTGGATCGATACCGATATTTACCGAAATGCAACCAAGGGGGATCCAGCACGCAAGCAAAAGATCATGAGCCGAATTCCAATGGGCCAATTGGGACAACCTGAGGATGTTGGCTGGTGTTGCGCATTTTTAGCCTCGCCTGCTGCAAAATACATAAACGGGCAGATTGTACTGGTTGACGGAGGTGGCGCAACAGGGTTTTAATGGCGCGCGTGATTAGCATAGAGCCATAGGGAGCGAACATCAGTGTCTCGAAACACCAGTATCTATAGCCAAGGCTACAACCGTACTTTGGACTTGATCGGTGAAGTTGGTGTGGGTGGGGAGTTACCTACCGAGACCGTACTGTCCGATCGGTGGGATGTAAGCCGAACGACTGTGCGCGGAATTCTTAAAGGGCTCCAAGAGGCAAAAATTATTCAGTGGTCTGGCCGTTCAAAGACAATATTGAGAAAACCAAAACACAAAGATTACTACCCTGACGACGAAACGTATTCACATGCAGATCGGTTACCGTCGCTTTTCATGGAATATATATTCGAAGGCGGATTGGTGCCTGGCGAAACACTAAATGAAAGTGAGTTGGCAAGGCACTTTGAGATCAGCTCCACCGTACTCAGAGAATTTCTGATCCGATTTTCCCGCTTTGCTTTGATCGAAAAAAAGCCGAATAGACATTGGGTACTAAATGGTTTTACTCGAGAGTTCGCAGAGGAGTTATTTGCGGTTCGAGAAATGTTTGAGCTTCGTGCATTTATGCAATTTTTGAACGCTGGCGTCGATGAACACCGCATGGTGTTGGATCTGAAAACCGAACATACGCTGATGCTGCAAAATATGGAAACAGATTTTTTGCAGTTCCCACGCCTTGACGAAAAATTTCATCGTATCTGGGTAGATGGGCTTGGTAACCGCTTTGTGCGCGACTTTTTTGAATTAATCTCCCTGGTTTTCCACTACCACTATCGTTGGAATAAAGTTGACGAAATGGAACGTAATCGGAACGCCGCCAAGGAGCATCTGGATATCATCAACGCGCTTGAAAAAGGTGATTTGAAAGGAGCTGAATCTGCATTTTTCTACCATCTAGCTCAATCCAAGGAAACACTTTTTGCATCCGTCGCCTGGGACGCCAAGAATCAGACAAAAACTTAGGCCGCTGAATATCAGTGAGTGTCGATCACCTTCGCCGTTACATCGAACTGTTATATGCATCCAAGGAATCATCATGACGGACGACGCTCGTGATCTAAAACCTGAGCTGACTTTAGATGCCGACCCGGCTTGAGCTTCAACGATAATATTCCTTGGATTCCTCTAGCGCATTGTTTGGCGATGACAGCACATCCAGCAATATCCCCAACACTCTGAGCATTGCTAATTCAGAGACAATACTAAAGTGTAAAAGTTTGGACTTGAACTACCAAACACTGTACGACCAGGTCTGGAGTTGCAGGTCCGGTTAATGCCTAAAGCCGTCATAGCTCATCGTAAAGAAATCCGATAACAAAGCCAAGATCGACTGTCTGCAAAGTCGGTAAAGGAGACGGATGGCAGATTCAGATAGTCGAGAATTATGCTAGCGCGCGGCAGTCGCTAGACTGTCTAAGCAGCCGTTAGGTTTGTTTGTGCGCGTTAGTAGTGATCCACCTAACAAATGTCTGAAACATACAAGTTCCCATTATTATGCAGCAGATTTCCAAAATGCTACGAACATAAAAAAGACAGCTTTCGCGGCCTTTAAGAATTCAACTGGTTTCACCAATAGCGAGAACGCTTATTTCTAATACCTCGCTGAATCTGTTGTCACCGGATGAAAGTGGAGAGCATGACCAGCTTACTTGTAATCCAGAGTTTATTCCTGCTCCGTTTAGATTTATTAGATTATCTGTTAGGTCTATCCAGCTACTACCACTTGCGCCAATTGGAAATGGCCCGCCACCTTCCTCTTTAAAATGGACGTGCCTTAACGAAATGTTTAAACAAGGCTTTGTTGCGAATCTTGAATCACCTCCAAACATTGCCAGCTCAGAAAATTTGGCAACTTCAGTTTCGGTTGTCTCCCCGCTTAACAAGTTAATTGTGAATGTACCTTTTGACTGGTACGGGCGTTTGGGCTGAATTACGCCACTAATGCATTTAATAGCCATTTTACTTCTCCTTATCGTTTATTAAACAGGCCGCATCTGCGACCCCTCAACCCTACCAAGTTGTTTCCAGCACTTCAACACTAGCAGCCTGCCAGCCTTTCTCACTCTTTACCTGGGTGAATCGGATCCGTTGACCTTCTGATAGTGAATTGAACCCATCCATCACTATTGAACAGTAATTGACATCGTGTCATAAAGCACGAAACACTGTTTAGTAGCACGATAGATGGCAGCAGAGTTAGGACCAGATGCTTACGGCAAGGCTAACATTTGCGGGATTACACATCCGTTCTTAACCAAATTCCAGATCACTGCAGCCAATCCCATACCAAGAAAGGCTACTAGTATCATCGCGAATACGCTCATGTTGGCAACAGCCAACAAACCGCCAAGTGTAACACCCCACTTCATGCTCCAACATATCGCACTCCAAATCCAACAGTAGCTTGGCGAACATAGTTTTATCAAATAGTAAACAGAGAATATGGCCACAACAAATGCCAACAAAATAGTCAAAAGCCCTGTAAGGGATACCACAAGAAGGGTGGTACTCGTAAAAATCAAAGTGACTAATGCTGCAATCAAAGCAAGGCTGAGTCCCACTCGCCATATCAAACACCACGTCGTAACACCGTCACTTGGTGTCGGTTCGTTTAGCCCTTTACAGGAAATACTCAGCGTCTTCTCTACTGGGGGACAATTACTTTCGCTACTACACGTGACAACAACTCTCACTGATTCATTACATTGAAGTCTAAGCGATGGATCAGGTTCAAATACATGCTGACCAAGCATCGGTGGGCCTAGTGTGGGTGATGTATCAGCTAAGGGTGTACTGGTAGATTCCAAAATAGGGACAGAAGGGTTCTGTAAACTGTACACAGTAATGTCGACAGCACTACAACTCTCAGCACGCACCGTAACACTCAGATGAGTGAGCGATCCTTCTTGAGTAAAGTTTTCGCCGCTAATAATTATTTCATCGATGCTACACATCATAAGTCCTGTTTACGACCAAAGACGAACCTGCCACCTCGCCCCATGAGGTACATGACTATCTGCAGAGAGCTCTGTGAGTGCCGTGCCCAGATTGCCCAGTATTAACTGATCGACAATTGCACATAGAATTCGTGGAGCACCAAATGCGCTATACCCAAGCGTATGGCCAGTTTCGTGAGCCGATATATTGGGCGTTCCAATTGGAGTAAATGGCACAGCGGGTATAAAACTACCTTGCACGGCAGTTACAGGGACACCAGGTGGAGGGAGTAAAAAAGTGAAATGTCCGCACGTAAATCCACCGGCTGACGGTACTGTAAAAATAGAAGTAATTCCACCTGTGGTCTCTACAGCCCCAGTTGTAAAATCAAAACGAAGCGCCCCCATGCCACCTGTTATAAGAGCTGGGATAAGGTTCCATGCAAACATAAACAAACCAACAATATTCAACGGTATTGTTGTAGGGCTAATCCAGCCCGTCCATCCGAGCACACCTTGGTATACGCGATTAGTGGATACAGAAATTACAGACGCTAGGCTGACGACAATAAAAATCCACGCACCTAAAAAAATGAGTGCGACCGGCGAGAATATCGGTAGATTTAACAGAGGTAATAAAAAAATCACATTAGCCGCAGCATTCAAGCCAATCATAAATGCGCGTGAATTCATCTCTCTCACACGCACTATTGGGTTACCAGCAGAGACGTTTGGTGCAATTGGTGAAAGTGAGGACACGGGTATCGAAAGCCACCCAATGGCATATGCTACACCGTACGCTACGAGGGTCAAAAAGATTACTAAATAGAGCGGTAGTGTGATAAAACTGAGAAAAACAAAAAGCACCCCAAAAAACCACCAAAGTACCATCATTCTATCGTTCCGAGAATTGTCTCTGTATACAGTTGTACCTAGTCAATTTGGCTTTGTCAATATGCGAGACTCTGCACTGGTATATAACTCGATCTCTATTGCAGCAATATAGTTATACTTTATTATCCGGTTTTAAATCCCAGTGTTTCTTTTGACCGCGACTTTTGGTGTAGTTTGCTCTGCGGAGCCCCTTTGCAATCGGATCGCGTAACAAGCGATCAAGGGTGGTGTCCGAGAACCGTGAGCCATTCTGTGTGCGGTGGCTGATATCGTTAATCAAGCGTCGACCGTCCGGTAAGTGCTGGAAGTAGACGGATGAAAAACGTGTTGGCAGTTTTGATTTTCGATGCTGCGAGTGATCGCAAAGCAGAATATAGCGGACGGTTAGGTTTAAATCAATTCGTACACTGTCTGTCAGATCAAGTCCCAGCTTTTACAACTAAAGCACGTTGCCAGCGTCATCAATGAAGATGCTGTAGACGCGTTTTATCAGACAGCAATCGACGATCAACTCTTTCAAGGA